>Ga0157364_1005727_pt1 | contig 12686 bp, 3 predicted proteins | sample AttsexASBM2_FD_111476 | JGI IMG/M metagenome (GOLD analysis project Ga0157364, IMG submission 111476) | Fungus gardens microbial communities from leaf cutter ant in Ribeirão Preto, State of São Paulo, Brazil - Atta sexdens ASBM2 | ecosystem: Host-associated > Fungi > Mycelium > Unclassified ... | reverse complement strand
TAAGCTGCATTCGATAACGTTACCTAAGTATCTCCATGTATCGTTTTATTCTTGTTGTTCACTCAATGTTAAACAAGGATAAGATAATAGAATCGGATAATTTTTTCAAATACAGTCTTAATATAACGTTTAATATATTGAAAATCTTTATAAACTTTATAAGAAATATGAAATATCTCTTAATTGATACGCAATACATTATATCGTTTGTGTCCAAAATAACTATGACATTCTTCTAATTTTTTATTTCTATCATTCTCCAATTGCAAACCTTTACTCTGGGCATCCTTAAAATATTTCTTGGAGAACTGTGTTGTGTGATCGAAGGATTTGAATATGATAGAATATCTTGAAATATTAATAAGATATCTTACGATATTTTACGATATTTTATTTGGATATTCTGGATGGAATATCCGTGAGATCGCTTTGTCAATATGAGACAATTTGGGATATCCTCAGGATAAATGTACTGTGTGAGTATTATCGTTCTATTTTGGCAAATTGCTATTAGAAACTAAGCTTAATGAGGGAGCAGCAGAAATCTGCTGTATCTGCTGTATCATGATCGAGTTTGCTGGCATATTGCTAATAGTGTACTGCCAGAGCTGACGCTGCTAGCATTATGCTATCTGGATACATGCCGATAAATATTGCCGAATTTCACATAAATTTCATAAGTTTTCACAACTTTTCTAAATTGCAAAATAATTAAAGTTACAAATTGTTAACTAAACTAAAAGATGTTTAGATAAAGGTTTAAAATATTTTTGGAAAATATACGAAAGTATAGTGAATAATTAATAGGAATATTATATATATATATATATATATATATATGTATATATATATATTTTTTTTTATAATGTCTTTATCCGTCTTTCACCGTTGTCTAATATCTCTCATACGTATACCTGTCGTATATATATACCGAGCATACGGGACCTATTAACGCCGGTTTCAAATGGCAATTTTTGAGAAGTTTTCTTGGCAATAGATACTCTTGATGATTTGTCAGACCATCGAAGAGGAGCTACAAGCGCATGAAAAATTCTTTGAAGCTGCCTGGGATCAAACATGGGATCTCTGGCATAGCAGTCTTGTGCGCTACCTACTACGTCACGCTCGTGCTTAATGGGAATATTATGATATAATAAAAAAAGCGATTTATTATGAAAGAGCTATAAAAAAAAATATATGTATAAGAAATATTGAACACATGAACTTATTACCAGAAAATAAGCAATACTTTTATATTAAATAAATAATAAATGGCTTTTTTCATTGCATTATTAATGTTGATCTTAATATTTATTATATTTCTGGATATTTCTTAGAAATGTGTCAAATTTGAATCTAAAAAGTTTTTAGTGTAGTTTATTTTGCAATTTAGAAAAACTGCAAAAATTTAACATTTACATTATTTATTGTTATTTTTATTTATCATTATTTATTTAATTAATAAATTTTAAGTATTAGTTTAATTTTAAGTATTTTGAGTATTAGTTATTAAAATGATACTTCTACAACTTTATTTTAATTACAGAAAATTACATTACAGAAAATTCATCTGGAAGGTTATATAGCTCATTACATATAATTCATTATATATAATTCACATATAATTCATAATCAAAATTCATATCCATCCTTTTAAGTGAATTAATTTTATAATTATTAATAAATATGAACATTAATATCTTGATATTTGTTATATTTATTATTTATTACGTTTGAAATTTGTATTGTATGGATCGTAACAGCATAAAATAAGATGATGATGCACGCAATACCTTAAATTAAATTAGAATTAAAATTTTGAAATTCAAATTTTACACTTTTTAATCGAAAAACTATATGTAGGAGAAACTGAGGACAGTTGTAACGGAGATTAGTTGTAATAATGCGTATATCTTTTAAATGATAAGAGATAAGATGATTATATGAAGAATAAAAATAGTCAATATTGAAGTCTGCATTTGTCTCATAATATTAATCGCGCATGTGCCACATGTACAAGAAGTTATATATAGGATGCTCAGATAAGTCATAAGTGTAACGATGTCATACTTTTTTGCTTTAACTTTTAAATAAAATGCTTTTTATCATATTTTCATTTTATTAATTTTATTAATTAATTTCTAAAATATGTTTTCTCAAGCTATGTGCATATCTTTTCTTGATATTTTTAAGTGATAACAAATATATTTATATAAATTTTTGCAACATTGATTTGAGGTTAATACTGCATCACCAGGATACATTGTAACATTAAAATAATTAACAGTAAATGTTAAGAAGAGCCCGATAAAAATACACTGAATGATCAATGCGTTTTCGTGTAAAAATAAAGATTTGGTAAGAAAAAAGTGTCGCTCTGTTTCGTGAATCAAAATATTTTAAGTTGACGACTGTTCAGGTTAAGAAATCTGTCACAGTCATAAAATACTGCGATGCAAGCCTGCGCTGAGGTCACATTTTCATGCTCTAGGACCGTGAATGCGTTGTAAGTATTTCTTATTATCTTATTGTAATAAGATTATTACTTATACTGCTTTAAAACAGACACAAATTCACTGTTTTATAAAAAATTAATCTGTTCTGAAACATAAATTTATTTTTAAAAACACAAATTCACTGCTTTAAAACATTCTCTACTCTAAAACAAATTCTAAAACAAATTGTTTTTTAATAGTAAATTTACTGATTTAAAAACAAAAATAATATAAGGAGATAATTTCTATTTTAGAACAGATAATTTGTTTTTAGAGCATGTTATAACTTTTCCTCTCTGTTTCATTTTGCCCTAAATCGGAACAAGATATACTAATTCGGATTTTGATATTTCTATTCGTAAACAACCTAAAATTACATCTCTTTGCAAATAATACTATAAAGCTAAATAATAGTTGTGTCATGTGCATTTTTTAAAATAAACATATATGCTATAAATAAAGAAATATATGTATATTTCTAAAAATTGTTACGACTGTCCCCAGTCTCCCCTATTATAAGCTATCGTTTTACTTACTGCATTGAAATTTACATATGATAGATTAACAAAATTACCCGCGGTTATTTTCAATGATTTTCTGCTTTTCATCATGATCATAATGAAAAGCTTTCTTTGCGCTATTGGCATTTTGTACCATTCCGCATTGTATCTGTAAATTTATTACTTTTAGTATCTACTTATCTTTAGTATCTACTTAGTTATCTATTTATCTTTTTTATTCTTTTTTTTTTAAAGAAAACATTAAATCTTTTACATTATTTCGCGAAATTTTTTAATTTTATTATTTCTTGTTATTTTATTATTTCTTGTTATTTTATTCACATATATGATTTTAGTAAGTGCATTTCTGATAGTATGTATGAAACGTACGCGGATTCATACACCTTTTCGCTGGAATCTATTATTTTCTGACCTTGCCAATTTTCAAAGAATGTGTTGAGTAAAAGTGCGCTTAGATAACTAGTGTGTTTCAATAAATGATTGATATCTTCCGTATTCGTTATCACCTAAAAAAGCTAGATTTTAATTATACGAACAATAATTAAAATCAACGTATAATTATCAAATAGGTGTATATATAATACATATATATATATAATTACCTGAAATCCTAAAATACTCAGAACTGATATATTAGCTCCGACGTGTATGAAGAGCGGTATTCTATGTATTGACTCAATAGCAAGGGAAAATCTATCATAGTACATATAAAAGCATAAATTATTGTATGCTTCAGAATGACAAGTAATGACAAAAACGATGTACTAACTGTATCGCCTCTGTGTGTCTTCGAATACTGTACACAATATTGGAGTAAAGTTTATTCCTCGCAGGCACCTGCAAATCGTTGCCTTCGTATTCAAATGCATTTTCCAAACGATATCTGCAAGATCACTGTTATTCGTAGATATTACTTAAAAGTAATTTTGAATCAATGATCTAAAACTCACCTCAAAGCTACAAACAAACCGCAGCAATATTGAATGAGCGTCATATACAAGACATCGAATGTAAGCATCAAGATTGTGTAAGATATAACGCATGTGATAACGTGTACAAAAATTGGAACGTAATATTTTTTTGGATCAATCAAAATGTAATTGACGTAATATGGTAATCCTACTTGTTTATGTATATTACTTGACGGATCACTTTCGCTGGATTCCGTGTAGAATAGTTTACTTAATAATGTTGTAAATAGAAAAACAACAGTGTGACTGAGTAAGACACCTAATAATTAAAAAAAATGTCACACGTTTTCAGGTTCTCTTATAATTTATGATTTTATCATAAACGTGATAAGAAGAGGTACGCGATGTCAAGGTAACATATAAAATATTAAAAAAAAAGATTAAAATTTGATAAGAATTATAGAAAATATTTTGGTAAATATGCCAAATAGGGAAGACAGCTCCGACGATTTTGTCCTTGATATATTGTCAAGGTCATGATCCTGTAATCTCAACAAGTTTCAGTCATCGCTCGTTAAAAATTATTCGTTAAAAAGTTATTAATAAAAAAAGTTTGAAAAAATAATGTATCATCTCTGCTATAGTTATAAACTCATGTAGAATCTGACTTTGTGTATGCAGTGGGGATGCAATGTTGGGAGGATGCAACTCAACCCATTTTTTACTTTTGCGTGGAAAGTTATAAATTCACGAAGTAATGTTCAACATGGGTTTACAATTTTCTACGCATAGCAAGAGTCACTCCACACCAAAATATGGATTGAGTTATTTTTTTAGGATCATGACAACATATGTCAAAGTCAAGATCATCGGGACTGTCTCCTCTATTCGACATATTTATCAATATTTTCTGTTGTAGTCCACGAAATGCATTGCGACAAAATATGTTCAAACAGAAGTTGTATGGTTAAAGGGGGACGAAGGATAGTAAAATTAATTTTCAAAAAATTGACAATAGCTTATAACTCTTAGTTTAAATATCCCACTCTGTATATGTATTATAATGTACACTCTGTGTATATTATAATATATGTATAATATATATATATATATATATATATATATATATATATATATATTGTTAAAAATATACCTATATTATTATACATATGCAGAGAAAAACAACTCGCCTGTATAAACGTAGCTTAATTTCTTTCCATACAACGCATATGAAAGCAGAATTCTAGTCTCTTCATCCGACTTTGGAGAATACCAATACTGTCGCATTCTCGTCAAAAGTATTCTAATCTGCAGCTCGAGATCAATTTAAGTATGATTTTACGTTGCTTGATTATTGTCCAATCTTATTCTATTCAGTCATTTAAATTGAAACGGAAAGAACAATTTTGCTAATCGAAATACATCTAAAAATTTATAAAGATCTGCAAAAAGTTTATTGGATTGTTAAAATAATTACATAGGATGTTTAAGCATAATGAGCAATGCTGTTTAGACATTCCAGTTGAACTACATAATTATTGTGATAATTTAACAAATTAATTTCAGATTTAAATTTAGTTAAGTTTTTAGATATTTTAGCAAAACCGTTCTTTTCGTGTATACATATATAAGAGTGATTATTTTTATTTATTTTTACGTACCTCTGGTAACATATATATTGCACAAATCAATTTACTTATCGATATCGTGCTGAGAACTAACATCGGCAAACAGTCAATTACTTCTAAAGAATCTGACCTAATTTCAATTATACCCAGCACCTGCATTCAGAATCGATTTATATATTATATAGATGTATCACTTGTGCGATATTTATGCTTGTAATCGATTTGATTCGTTTTAATGTTCTATCATAACCGAGGGAAAATCTAATATAAAGTATTAAATTCTACAATTGCCACTATTATTTAACAATATAATTATTGAAAAAAAGTTTGATATTTATAAAGTTTTCACTATGTCTTCAAATAACAAAATCGCAGAATTAAAAAATGTATATATTGTGTTGTAATAATTAAATGATCGTGTACCTCAAATGTCATTCCAGATCCAAGTACGAGTAGAAATACGAAATATATCGCACAGCGTTTGCCTGTCGTATGATAGGGCCATAGACCGCTGATGCTTAATAGAACCTGTATAATATTATAATGCGACTCTCGAAAGAATTTATCGACATTGTCCATCTCCTTTACTATCTCCCTTACCTATTATTTCGCGGGAGTGAAATTTGTTTAACTCAGGGTATAGATGATAGTCAGACGCTTATGAAAAATTCTGTTTAATCTCGTCGATTGTCGTGTACCGGAAAACATATGCATTGCTTCCACGTTTGTATCATCAAAGCAATCCCTTCGAGAAACTGAATTTGCAGTAGCATTCGTAGCAATAAATATTTATTGTACTCATATTATCTACGTCGAGACGGTACGCCTCTACATAGTTCTTTAGGAATCTTTATGTAAAGCTGAAAGAAAATTGTTTAAATTATGAATTACTGCAAAGAAAAGAACAGTCACCCTATGGACAATCTTGAAAAAGTTTTTTTTTTTATTCCTTTTTTCCTTCCTGGACAATAAGAAACGTTGGAATGACAGTGATGAGTGCTTTAATTAGTTTTTACTTTCTATTATTAATAAAAACTTTTAAATAGTTTATTTTAATGTTAATTATCATAGAGCTTTCTATATGTAATAGATTATAAATTATTGTTAAATATTCATAATTTATTTATCAAGATTTTATTACCTGCAATAATTATAGCGATTGAAAATAAAAAGCTTTTTTTATGTTAACATATTTGTGATAGCAATGATAACAATAAAATTTATATGATAGCGTTGATAATGTAACAGATTAAAGTGAGTTCTGTTTAAAAAAAAATTTTCTATAAATCTCAAAAATGAATTAAAGTCTTATATAATTTAAAAAAATACAATAAAGAAATTCAGGACTAATGAGAATACAGCGGATATAGATAAACGCAAAAAATTTTTGAAATAAAAAACTTATTTATTCTGCTAAGGCATGCTGTCTTTATTCCAATCGAATATTTCAACTTTCTTTGGAGTTCTCCTCAGCGATGCAAATACATAAATTTATATATTCATAGAATGTTTAGTAGTCCATCAAAAATAAATCGCTCCCCAATAAGCATTATGTTATCAGAAAAAAGCTCTTCAAGAGTTCAAATTTCAAGAATAAGATGTCCTATAATACAGTCTCAAAGGTAACATGAAATAATGATATCAATAAATTATCTAATATGTCAATTTTAGAGGAAAAAAATGATGTCATTTAAATCTGACTTTTTATTTCAAGAAAACTTGCCTTAAGAAAAGCTATATATAAATATCACGCAGATCTCTGAATTAATTTTTACACAAAACTAAACGAAATTATATATGATAATATGTTGAAATGTTTCAGTTTGCTTCCATAGATTTCTATTTTAAGAACCTGATTCAAAAAATTATTCTATATTAAAACACGAAAAGCTTTCATTATGCTATGCCTTTTATTTTATCTTGTATGGTTCTTACGAGAAATTGATCTCATCTAGTAGCAATACTGCGTAATTGTTTATTAATAGCATTTATAAATTGATCATAAAGAACTCTTTTAAAAAACATCTTATAAAACGATGACTTTTGAGAGATCATTTTAAGAGATTTTAATGAGATCTTTAAAAAAGTCATCTTAGAAAATGCTTCTCAATGATTGCTAAAAGTCGCTACAATTTTATTGTTGTATTTTTATAATTTTATTATTCACAAATATTATGATAATTATTTACAAAAATGCATTGGGTGAGTTTTCTGCTATTTTTGAATTATATAAGTGTTTCTTCTAGAGAATCACATTTTCCTAATCTTTAATATTCATATTAGATTATCATCGGCAAAATTATTGATAATAGAAAAAACATCTTGAACATAACAAAATTGGTTTTAGCCATTGTTCACCAAGAATGTAACTGTATCTAAAAAATAATTCAAAAATGACAGGCGATTGAGAGGTAATAACGTAATAGTTAATAATAATAATAACTCGGGAGGCAGTATTCCATTGAAGATCCACCAGCGACACTCGTAGTCCATTGTGTTTCCCGGAAGAAATAGCTTCAGATTATTCGAGATCTATTCATCTTCAAAAGTAGAGGAAATTCACTGGAAGTTGTTTTATCTGATCAGGCTAAAGTATCTCCGAGTCAAAAACTGTCGCCTTAGTCCAACGTGGTAATTAGTGCGTTAAAATTATATTCTTTCACTAAAAAATATATCTTTATAACAATTTACAAGGAAACCATACTAAATGTTAAATTCTGATTTTAATGAAATTTTGTATATATATATATATATATATATATATATATATATAGGTTATATAAAAAGATAAATTTAGAAAATATTTATTAAATATTAGTGCGGCGAAAAAACAGTTTGAAAGGGTGAAATCACGCAAGTTTTAACTTTTTTCGTTGTATCTTAAAAACGATTCGAGATATCAAAAAATGTTTTATACAAAACTTTTACAATAAAATTACCTCTGTTCATCCACGTCAATAACATTTTTGAAAAATAACATTTTTGAAAAAAAAATTTCTTTTAATTTAAAAAATTGTTTATTAAAAATATTATTGACACAAATGAATAGAAATAATTTTGTTATAAAACTTTTGTATAAAATATTTTTTGGTGTCTCAAATAGTTTTCGAGATATAACTGAAAAAATCTGCACTTTACTATATATAAGGGATGATTTCATTTTTTCGCCGCAACGGACATTTTCTAAATTCATTTTTGTATATAACCTATATATACTAGTGCCCGATGAATACATATTCGAATAAATGAATAAAAAAATGGATGAAAATACATTCGAATATACTTCTTTTTTATTCGTCAAGAAATGAATGAATACTTTTTCATTCCATTTGAATGAATATTTTTTTAATATGATCATGAATATTTTCGTTTTCGCATTTACTTCTACTCTATATTATCTGCACATAGCTTAAAAAAATCTGCAAGAAAAAACAAGAATTAAAAAAAAAACAAAACTTGAAAATAGTAAACCTAGCAAAAGAATCTTTCATCAGTGATGTCAGATGGCAGACTAGTGATACGATACGGTATATATTTAAATAAAGTTACTATAATTACTGATTTTTAAAAACTAACTCGTTCGCAATTACTGTTATTTAAGAAAATAACTTTTTGTTACTTTTTTAAAATCGACGACCACCAATCACAGCAGAGGGGCTTTCTAGTCTCCAGCGCTATGAGTGGCTTGTGTTTAATCGTATCGTGTCAACGATAAAAATAACTGTAAAATTTATTACCCTTTAATAGTTAACAATTTGAGGATAATTATTATATATTATCTCAAATAAAAACTTAAATAAAATTATATGTTATCTCAAATGAAATGATGACTTGTGTAAAATTATATGTCATATCAAATAGATTATATTTATAAATAAAAAATGTATTTTGCTTTCTAAAATATTTAAAAAAATTTTTTTTAATTTCTAAGTTTTCCTCATCAAATCTAAATATTACGATAAAAATAAATAAAATTTATATTTCTTTACTTAAAATTATCAAAGTGCCATTATAGTTAAAGGGTAACAATTATTTAATGGGGCTTTCTTTTTCAGTTTATATTTTGTTTGAATAGTGTATATTAAAACTGTTGTACACTAACCTAATCTGAAATGAGATACCTCAATTAATAAAATATCCAATGTATATTTTATCAAATATCACAATAAGTATATTGAGGATTTCGCGTTTTAATTTGTTTCTATATTTTTATTAAACGTACATATGTCGATTTATGTACAACGTCTTTAAAGTGCATTGAGTGTGCATTAACATTGTCAATGAACGCTATTACAGTTATTCGTTACTGAGTAGAAAAAGTAACAAGTTATACAAGTTACTATAGTTATTGATTAAAAGTAACTCGTTATAGTTACTGTTACTTAAAAAAATAACTTTTTATTATTTTTTTTAAATCGACGACTACTAATCATAGCAGAGGGGCTTTCTAGACTCAAGCGCTATGAATGAGTGCTATGACTTGTGTCTAATCGTATCGTGTCAACGATAAAAATATTATAACTGTAAAATTTGTTACTCTTACCAAAAAAAAATGTAATTTCGTTACCGTTATAGTATCAAAGAAAAAAAGTAACGCAGTTACATTATCATCAGTAACACGAAAAGAGTAACTTGTAACTGTAACTTTGTTACAACCCTTACGGAAATAAGTTATTGGAAAACCAAATAATCACTATTGGATTTTAATAGTGATTATTCGCTCCTTAATAGAATGAGTTATATTTAGTATCCAATAATCAGATTGTTTACAATGATCACTCCCCAATAGTTTTTAATGGAGTGATTATTAGTTCCACTAATCAGATTGTTTACAATAATCATTTCCTAATAGCTTTTGACGGAGTAATTATTAATTACTTAATCGGATTTGTAACGATATGTCCTAAACGCATATCGTTCCGAGTAATATTGTCAGCGCTACGGCAATCGCTAAGGACGCGGTGCGTCCACAATATCTGTATACAGCCGCTCTGACGAGAAGTCACGAATCGCACGCACGCACGCACGCACGCACACTTATCAATTCTGTGATACATATAGTTCGCGGAAAAGACTCAATTGTATTCTTATTGTTAATCAAATTAAGTATATATTTATTTAATATCAACTAATTAATCCCAGCATTTTATTTGTTGTCTCCCAAATGAATTTCTTTTGCGCTCTGAATCTATATTTCCGACGAGCTACGTCCGCACACGAGAATTAGGTTGTTATAGATTATTTAAAACAATACAGGCTTACGGAAAAAAAAGTATTATGTGTTGGGGTGGAGACCCAGCTTATATATTTCTTATATATTTTGAATCGTTGAATACGACATCAAAATAGGATCCAGAGTAAATAAGTTAAAAACCTCGAAATCTTTACTTTTATTGATATATTCTAAGAGCATTGACAAAAAACTTTTGATTAAACCTAGATCATATATTTCCCGAGTTGAGAAATATTTATCAACTGTCAAGAAATACTGTACTAAATACTCTGAAATATTATTATAATATTAAAAATCAATCCTTGATAACTCAATTGATGGACAAGGTGGCAACAAACACTATCTACGTACTTGTAGATGTTTTTACCTATGTATCACTAAATTTGCATGACTGGAATCATGCGATACAATATCTTGATTTTGCGAGTTGTTTGTTACTAAAATGACTGACATCGAGAAGGCAGCATGGGTTAGCTTCAAAGAAATTGTAGACAAATTTTTAGGTAATAAGAAAAGCGAAAATTACAAAAGCATTGTGACTAATATGACAGAAAATTCTGCACAGTTTAATCAAAAGTTTTTGCCGCATTTAGAATATATTAAAAAGCAGAAATTTTGAGATTTTGACCCATTTTTTTGCTCTAAATTGAAAATTTACCCTGTATGGTCCTATTTTGACGTCAGATTCGTATTCAGCGACTCAAAGTACATAAGAATAGCTGGGACTCCATCCCAGCACATGATACTTTTTTTTCTGTGGGCCTGTGTATAATCATTCCTCTATAGTTTTTGATTGACTTATTATTGATTTTCTAATCAGATTATCCATGATGATCACTACAGCGCACTATTTTAATACATATATTACGTATATGCATTCCAGATAGCAAAATGTTAGCAGGATGTCGACAGACTGGTAGCAGATTTGATCAAATCATGTTAACAGACTGACAATTAATGTCATATTCTATTCCTGTTCTATCAACAGAACTTGTTAACATTATGCAAACAGACTGACAGCAGAATCTGCTGACAGAATCTGATAGCAGATTGGTAGCAGAAACTGAGCAAGGTTTCTATTTTCATTTAAATCGACCCTTAATTTCTTATAAGAAATTTTGCGTACATATACCGTGTGTTTCATTTTAATCACCTCAGGCAAATATCTTCAAAAATATAGAAGATATTGTAAAAAAAAATATTTCAGACAAAAGTTGTGTGATTTCGAGAGAGACATACAGAGCCATTAATTTGACCTTAAATAATTGTATGAAGGTCACATAAAAATCATTTTTTAATTTCTTAAATGGAACCCATTTTATTTTCTTATAGCTTATCTCAAGAGATCCAAAACACTGTAATTAAATATTTTTTCATGACATACTTTTCGAGGTATGAGGCTTGAAAATCGATATATGTCGGCGTTACCCAAAGTGTCCAACTGACGGTTAAAACCTCTTAAATGTTATTTAGGGTTATGTCCTGGATAACATTTGTCAAGATAAAAATGACTGGAAGTTATTTCTCTTATTTTCATTTTCGCACTAAAAATTCATTTTTATATTAAAATGAAAATTAAAAGTACAATCTCCAATGGCTTTGATCTTGACAATATTATCCAGGACATGATCCTGAATAGCATTCAAGAAGTTTTATTCAAAATTTTATTCAAAGTGTCGATCGGACATCTTGGGTAATGCCGGCACATACTGTGACTTTCAAGCCTCATAACTCGAAAAGTATGTAATGAAAAAATATTTAATCAAAAAGTTCCTGGAATTCATTCAGAAAATTCAAAATACAAGTTTTATTCATCAAAAGTGATATTGTCCCCTTCAAAGTACTCCCCATCGATTGCAACGCACTTATGCCAGCGCTTGATCCAGCTCTCGAAACAT
>Ga0157364_1005726_pt1 | contig 12687 bp, 3 predicted proteins | sample AttsexASBM2_FD_111476 | JGI IMG/M metagenome (GOLD analysis project Ga0157364, IMG submission 111476) | Fungus gardens microbial communities from leaf cutter ant in Ribeirão Preto, State of São Paulo, Brazil - Atta sexdens ASBM2 | ecosystem: Host-associated > Fungi > Mycelium > Unclassified ... | reverse complement strand
GATTTGATGAGGGTTTCAATGATGCATATAAATCGCGTTACTGGAAGCAAGATGGCTCAACCGACTGACGCATATCTGTCAAGTTCCCTATTGTTATACAATAGGACTGGTATTGACCGATTTCGCGCATCGACATATGTGTAAGAGCCGTCCGTTAAAAGCAGCTGGTTTGCTGAACATACAACTAGATGATTATACCAACGCACAGAAACGCTCTCGTCTAAACTGGTTACACGAATGTTATTCGTGATCTCCCTAACCTCTTCCGCTAATGACAGCTAGCTCACCATGACAAAACCCGCGTCGATATCACATCGACAATTCGCAAAAGCCACAATGGCAACTACTGCCCTTGTCTATTCGAACCGAAGCTAAGAGCAATGTCGCGTCAATCTATAATGCCTATAATACAATGTACAGTTTAGCTATTTAATGAGATATCCAAACTTTTAACACGCTCAAATTTCTTTTTCTGAAAATATTCTTTCTGAAAATATTCAAGAATGAACATAATATAATTCCATGAATGTGCTTAAAACCATTATAATTTCCAAAGCAGCGCGAGGAACCAACTGTATTCATCTGCTCAGTTAAGTGGAATGTTGCGCGCATCTCTTTTTGCGTAAACTATTTTATGCAGAAGATTTTTATTTCCAAGTCAGAAAGAAGTGTGTTTAATTCAACGCGAAAATCTCAAAAGCACGATAAAAATATGTACATTGGTTTTCTTATTAAAATTCACAGCGTATATAAGAGAAAAATGTGAAGATAGATTGCTACATTTACTTGCCGGCTTACCGACAAGTTCTTTCCAATCTCCAGCATTCGCGTTTATGCGTCATACGGGACCTCAACGGAGTAATCTCGAGTCTAGGCAGACGGTTTCTTAGAAACCGTGCTAGCAACCGAGGCCCTTTGCTCATTCGGGCGAGTTGAATCTCAACGATACTTCGTTTCGGTACACGTACCAAAGTGTTATTCAAAGAAATGCTATGACAGAACTTGTAAGCTTGCAAAAATGTCACGTTTGATGATATAAGCGGAGTTTCATCTTAGGTAAGGGGATGCAGCAAGACACTCGAAGAAGTTTGTCGTTAAGTCTCTAACTTTTCTTTACCTTTATGCCGCATTACATCTGTCTAACTTCTCTTCCGCCTATTCTTCGATTTGCTACATGAAACCTCGTTTTAACCACGACCATCGCGATACTAGAAAGCCAGAAAGTAGAAGAACCTTCTTTACCAGTTCAACCAAGCGGAATCTCGTCAATACCTTTACTGCTTTTATTCATCGGCATCAATGCATGCTTCATACATAGCAAAGCAAAAGATATTGAAGTACATCAAATATACTATAAAATATCAACGAATCAAAAAAAACATTAGTAATCATTTCACGTTATGTATATATTTTATGTTTTAACAATTTTTGAAACTTAAATGTTGATTGCAAGAAAGTTGAGATAAAGTTTGTAATTTTCACGGAATTTTATTACTGCTACTTCAACACCTCATTCATCTTTTTCAGTCATACGGAAGATTGCATGAGTTTTTGAAGAATGAAGCTGTCTTTTCGAAAGAGTGCGCAAACTATAATTCTTGGTGTTCGTTTGGTGACATATGTAGGTTATTATTTGCTATTATAATACTCTTACGTCTTGAGATAGAGTTAAAATTTTTTAAATTATATTGTGTTTATTTATACAGTATAAACATAACATATTTTAATAAATTTTTAGGTCGAAAATTTTTCTCTAGTCCTCGCTAATAAAAAAAAAGAGTTTATTTGTACTAAAATTATTCGCAAAGGCATTGATTTTTTTTATTCAATTTGATCTGTCTTTTATAAAAATATAAATTGCTTCAATTATGAAAGCAATTATGAAAGTGCTATATACTTTGCGATATATCAAATTACAAGTTGCATAACAGTACATTCAATTATGAGAATTATATTGCAGAGACAAGGTAGGAGGATGAGTAACTCATTTGAAGTATCGACTTTCCATCGCCATTACGCAGCGTATCGGTCCGTTTCTCCTTTTTCGTTAATAATTCATTTTTTCGCAACTTAGTTGCAGAATGGCCGACTATTAATCTTGTCACTGCGGTGATCCCTGAAATTGAATTTCCGCAGTGACAGATATTCGCTGAGGATTGCTAGACGACCATGTAGAACAGCCATAGGGTCCTGCCTCGAAACGTGAATTCTCATTTTCTTTTTTTTTTTTTATATACAGGATTTTATAACGATCGGTCCATTTGTCGTACAGCCCGACTGTTTCATCGAGTGTCTCTTTGACGTTACTCATCGATAGCAGGTTGCCAATCTGCGGTGAGAATATAGGGCACAATATAGATAGATATTCTTTAGTTTAATTTCTGAACAGAAATTTTTGAAACAAAATAAAATAACTCAATTTTCATTAATTTTTTTATTTTCGAGAGAATTCACCAAATTCGTGTGACGATATTTCTTCAATACTTCAATACAAATGAGAATCTTCTTTGCTGATAAAAAAGTTTGCGCGGTTATCGCGTATTCATTGTATATGTATGGAAACTGTTACGTATAGGATGTATTCTCACACTCGCGAGAAGTGGGCCGTGCACCAGCTGTCGTTGAGCCTCGTTACCGTTCCCGTCACGTCAGTAGTGTGTGTTGCCGCGATAAATCTGGCATGCCCGAATCTCGCGCGTTATTACTTTGCGCTTTACTCGCCCCCGACTTACGAATGGGTACCATGTCAGCTGGTATATTTCATCGAAGCTTTGTCCGTTTCTTTGACCATTACGACTTTTATTATAATTACAATATTAACATCTTTTATTCTTATTATTATCATTCTTTTTTATCCTTATTATAAATAAAAAAACTATAAAATGTTTCCAAAATACACTTAATATACGCGTAAAATAAATAAAAGATTCAAATATTTAAAAATAAAAAAATAAAAACAAGTGATTTAAGCTTGATTTAATACATTATTTATAGAATAAGGATTTTTATTAAACCTAGCTCAAATCGCTTGGTTTTATTTTTTCTCATAAATATTGAAATCCTTTCTTTACTTTACACGTATGTTAAATAAATTTTGAAAAAATTCTATAGTTTCTAAATCATAGAATTTTTACGAGACCGTAGAATAATTTACATTGATAATTATTATTTGAAATTCTATACAATAGAGTAAACTTATTCTTATTTCTGTATTATTTTATAAGCATGTCCAAACCATAATCGCGATGTCTTTCAGAATGACAGACACAAGAGATAAACTTTAAGTTGGCACCGAAATTACTACTCGGAAGCCAGATAAAGTTTGCTGCAACTTAGGTAACAACATGAGGTCATCAAACAATCGGAGTACCAGTCCGCAATGAAACCGCACTATTGCCAATTGATCGGTCCTGGTTTCAGGTCTCGTAGTTTCCACTTGATGAGATCGATAGGGTAGAAAGCAGTCGACCGGATAAGGTTAAGAAGTATAGTCCGGATCAATTGAAAGGTATTGACCTTGTGTTCCAGGTGTTACCCTGGATAAAGAATTACTTCAATTTATATCGCGAGTTTTGGATATCTCCTCCTCCACCTCCAACATGTTACGAAACTTTCGTCGTAACGTTAAGCCGCTTTACGAGATTACACCACTGGCAATTTACATACGATTGAGTTACGGTGCTTGTGGTGCCGGTGTTCCTGGAAAAGGTAGTTAAAAGTATACCAGTGTCGCCTGCACATTTACACATTATCCGAAAATCGGAGAAGGGCGAGACTACTTTCCACAAGTTGTACAATTTACAAGCTCAAAATAAGACTACCTTTTCAGTAAACTATTTTTGTTGATCGTACGTTCGACTGAGAATCGGCGGCTTATGTAAATGCAGTTAACATGTTGTTTCACTCGCTATATTCACGGTATCTGAATTGTGCACATTTTCCACATAGAATCCAGTGGATAATCCCAAGACGATTACATCTATTATCTGTTTCGCCATGCTTGTGAAACACTAGAGTTTGAGGAGGTTCAAATACCGATTGCATTTAAAAACACGAAAAAATGGAAATTCCAAATTTTTATTAACTGCGTGCTTAATCGAAAAGCAATCCCGGGCTCAATTTCCGAATTGTACGAAAAATCTAACGCGTAAGCGCCGCACTCCGGAACTCGGAAAGATAAACTCGGAAAAGTTTGTAATTGCACGACGATTGCAACTTAAATATACGCTTTAGCGCAGTCAGAATTCACAAGTATCCCTCGCAGTGCTGGACTCCATTTAATGAATATTACTCTTAGATCGGTGTACTTGCTTGTGTAACACGAGTACGCGAGCAAATCCGACGAGATATAGACTGGGTCGAAGTTTTGCCGCTTTCCACGAGCCGTATTATTAAACTTCCGGCAAGCCAAAAGCGAGCATATTCTAGCTTCGGTCTAAGATCGTAATAGCGAACTTTTGCCCTGCAGCCACAACGGGATTTCTCCGGCTATTCCTGCGGAAACTGAGCAAAATTATTCTCCGGCGCGTGACGACCGAATTGATTAGATCTAAACTTGCTTCCACGAGTACAACGTGATATCCCGAGCGCTCGGACGTGACGACAGAACGTTACATAGTAACAAACGAGAGTGAGAAATTAACGTATCGCTCGTGTTCCCGCTACCGACGGAATTTTCAGCAATTCTGCTCGATGAACCCGAGCGTTGCTAGACGTTGACAAGTTAAAACCATCGAAATATTTCCACTGCATACGCTTGAGCGACAGATACGCGCGAAAACGTGTTGTGTAGAACAAAAACCGAAGGAAAAAAGAGAGACGAAGAGAGAGAAAGAGAGAGAAAGAGAGAGAATCGTTTGTTACGTGCTATTAACCACATGTGTGATGTACACGTATCTATGTAACGGGCTCAATGATGCCGACCGAAGCAATGAATATCGTGCGTTCCGCACGCTCGACCAAATTAAATGTGATACACTCACCGCGTAACGTACGTTGGTCAGTTATACGACGCGTATAACCAAGCTCGTTATTCGTTCTTCTTTCATTGTCAGAAAAATTACGAATCTCGCGTATATTTGATCCGCACGCATACGCTTTATCTATATACGGTATTCACAGAATTCTCTTTATTACTGCATTTAATTTTTTACATTAAATTTATATATAGACGTTATGTTTGTTAATAAGTGCATTTTTTTAATAAACTGTTAGCTGTCTAAAGGGATGCATGGTAAAAGTTTTATAAATTCCAAACTTGTGAAAAGTACATAAATTTTTTGTGTTATTAAGGGTTAAACTGTGAGAGAAAGAGGGGGAGAGAGAGAGAGAGAGAGAGAGAGAGAGAATACGATTATCACGCTAAACTTTGGCTTGAAAAATACTTTGCATTGTATCAATGTCTGATTTATGAGCCAGGACTTGAAGTTGCCTACTAAAGCAATGAATACCAGTCACACCAAACGATCCATCAAGCTGAATATAATTCAGCGTCTGCATTTGACGTTGTATGATGTAGTACATTACGTGTAACTAAACGCTCTTTTTTTGTAGACATTTCCCTCATTCGTCGCTTCTGTCCGTTCAAGCGAGGAAAATGCAAATATACGATAATGTTATAGCTGCGAACAACGCTCGACATACGGTATTACTTCTAATAACGCCAACATTCGTGCATGGATTTTTATAATAAATAACTCACTTACGATTCCGTACAAAACGCATGATTACAAAATACGCGAGTTCAGTATTACGAGTTTTAACACATTAAGTTATACCACTAATAAAATTGGATAAAAGGAGAGCGAATGGGGAAGGAGTAAGGGAGGGAGGAAAGCAGAGAGGGGGAGGGAAGGAGAGAGAGAGAAGAGAGGAGAGAGAGGGAGAGAGAGAGAGAGAGAGAGAGAGAGAGAGAGAGAGAGAGAGATACGGCTCGCCTTACGCACAAATAAAACTTTCGTGAATAAAATGCTTAATACATCTATATTATAACAGTACTATTAATTTATTTAACAGTACTATTATTTTAGTAATGATACTACACTCACGCGTTGTTATAAAAATGTACCAATTATGAATCTTAGGTTTATACACTAAAAAAATTTCTGATTTCTGAAAACAGAAGATTTTTCTTTTTAATTTTATTAGAATTTCAGTTGAAATAACGGGAATTTTGATTAATACAATATTCGTGGTAAAATCTACTAGAATTCTATTTATATTTTTAACAGAATAATTATATCAATCAAAATTCTAGTTATCTCAATCAATGTTCCATCAGAACTACTATTTAATCCAATGAGACCATTTTCTCAGATTGTATAATTATTATATAAATATTACGAAAAGTATAGACTAAAGAGAAAATTGGATAATTGCACATAGTTCTAAGGCACTTATAGCCTTAAGGTGCAATTTCATGCAGCAAAGGAAAGCTGGCTTTTTATCCCCTCTTCACTACAATCAAAGCAGCGTTCAAAAACAATTCGCTCTTCTCCTGCTTCCTTTTCATGAAGCGTATCTTCGCTGGTTTAAGTTAACGAATTCACTCATTTATTTTCGCTAGCTTTTAATTCATTTTAATAAAAATGGATTATGAAAATGAGAATATATCGGATATGTAAAAGAATATATATATATCCGTATAGTAACAATTACAGCAGAGATTCAGAAACGATGCATAGCCATTGCTAATATAATTATTAAAAAAGAAAAAGTGCTGGAAAGTACCCATTTCCAAAAATCGCAGCACATGGTTTTATCTTTGCTTCGCTCCCAAAATTAATTTTGAAAGACATACGATTCTATGAACATGACATGACATGTCATGTATTTCAGCGATGTTCGCTATTAGTTGAACAATATCGAACTTTGAGTGTAACTTCGCTATTTACGAAAATCGATGGAGTAAAACGCCAGCTTTTGTATAGCTGTATGAAATGATATATCCAAGAACTTCGATTCTTTTCCTCGAAAATTTTTACAAATTAAGAAATGACCACTTTTCTACATTAATGCTCATAATCCGTGCGGAATTAACGACACGACTAAACTTTACGTCCGCTTACAACTAAATTTGACTAAATTAGACGAAATAATCTGAATTTTTGGAAGTTTTCAAAAAGTAATCGAGGGAAAAAATCGAAAGTCTTTGAGTGTATCTTTTGCTTTTAAAATAAGTAAGTGTTCTTTTGTCTCTTTTAATATTACGTTTCATATCCCATATTTAGTAGGCATTTTACACTTTCATCTGTTAAAATCATATGTCTATGAGTATTATCGACGATTACCATATCTCGTATGTAACATACATGAGAAAACAAGCAAGACGCGTGTATTCCTGCAATTCGTGACTTCGCTAACAGAACTGGCTAGCTGACCGAAGCCGGCAGCTCGTGGTAACAGGGGCATTGTTTTTGTCGGACACGTTGCCTGGATACTAATGCGTTCGGGCACCTAACGTCCGGCTATACGTTAAGCCCGATGCGCCACGTAAATGCGGCTTACGTTCGCACGATAACGGATCCTTAAACCGACGTATGCAATATCGGTTCGTGTTAACAGTAATCCGTTTCACCGAGGCGTGTCGGAAAAGGAATCGTCTATCCGGAATAATAAAATCTAGCTCCCTTTGCGCGTGAATCCGCGAGATTTCACAGCCAGTAACACGACAAATAACACCTATCTGCAATGTACGCTCGCCGACGTCGTCGTTTTAGAAATTGATCGATATAATTTACCTGGATTTACGGCGTGGCAGTGGTTGAGAAGCGGCAGCCAACAGAGCAGCAGCACTGCTCTCTGCATCTAAAATCAGAATTAATTGGTGAAACATTCAAAAACATATATATTGCTTCCAACGAATATTATAACAGAGCCCATGAAAAGTTCGAAAAATCTACTAGTAATTAAAATGATAATTACATTCTCTTTCAATTTGCGCACACTTTGATAAATTTGAAATCGATTCTTCTTTAATGAAATCTTAATAAGAGTCTTAATTACGAAGGTAATTATCATTGGAAATTAAAGTATTCTAGTCTTTCTGCGAATTCAGTTTCAAAGGGCTAAATAACGAATATTCTAGTTACTTTAATAAAGACTTGCGAATTTTGATTGACAGAACATATAATCTTTCTTGAAAATTGCAAAGTTTCTAGTTGAGAATAAATGGCGGTTTCGCAAACTTTATTTAAGAAGAAATTAACGCAGGATTCTTTAAATTAGATCTGTCATACACAGTTTATCGCAGACTATTTTCTAGAAGTAAGATCCATAATTGTTCATTGTGCCGTAACTTCTTTTATAACACTTAGCCGTGTATAAGTACATATAATATATATATATATATATATATATATATATATATATATATATATATATTGTATATATACTGAAAAGTCAGCATTCATCCCTTGACTCGATTAATATTCGGACAGACCTGCTTTAAATATAATCTGCGGTTACATAATACATTCCACCATTCATTTCAGAGATAATTAAATTTTTAATATTTATCATCTTACGTAGGTACACGCGCGTTTATGTGAGACTATAATGGAAAATAATCTGCGCGATTTAACGTGATTAACGTGACGCTTATTACACCCGAGTAAGTATATCGCAGGTACGAGAAACGCATATATCTCGTGTACGAGAATCAGGAAGCTCTACACATGGTGAATGTATGGGGAGTAAGGCAATCCTCTACTGTCCATTGTGCCGATATAACAAATGAACTCGGCGTGTGCATACGCCGTCGTGCATGCGCATCAGCATGCATTCGCTATGAGTTCGCACGCACGAACGCTCGATACGAAGGCAACCGTGCAAGAAGCGTCGTACTGAATTTTTGCGAGGATGCAGTTCGCTTCTCTGCTTCAGCTAACTCTCCGATACGTCCAACGCGTAAAAAGACCGATGTTCGCGATAATACTACGTATTGAACGATTTACCGATTCAATTCCAATATCAGTCGCGCGGAATTTGTAAATTATAGCACTTACGAATTCTGAATAGTAAGTGCTTGAGATAATGTTCACTTTTTTTACTCAAAAAAAAAAAAGAAGAAGAAGAAGAAGAAGCGTAATTTTAACGAAGTTTAATTGTAGTAAAAATTAGTTAATACTAGTTCTTAGTATTATTTTTCTTTTTCGATGATTTTTATGCAAAAAGTTTATCAGTTCCATAAATTTTAATGTCTTTTTCCATGAATTAGATATATTGCATACATGATGTAAATACACACAATAGAGAATACGCAAAACGAATAGAATTAATAAAATGAATGGAAAAACATATATTGACATGTAAATGAGAAATTCAAACTCGCACGACACAAAATACAGTCGATATCTGTCATTTGTGATTCGAATATTATTATGCATTTTGAAGCCCACAACACGATATCTTTATGTCGATATGCAAATGGAAAGTGTCAAATGCTCCGCTTGGACCAATTTATGTACATATCACGATTCGACAATACATGTCAAATAGAATGTAAATAAATAGTTTTAAAAATCATGCTTTTATTATGTGTAATTAAAATATATGGAAGACATAGGTACAATAATTCAATATTAGATTCGACTTTTATGAATGAAGTTTACTGACGTAATAAATAGACTTGATATTCGTAAACGACATTAATCTCATTTTGCAGGAGATAGGAAATAGGCACAAAAGGTCGCATTGGGCCGAAAGGTCGCACAGGTCAAAAGTGCACCAATGTTTATATTCGCTACATCGGCAACCAGGTTGATTTGCTGAATAGAATGAAATGATTGTCAACCAAATCTTAAATTGATAAATTTTTCTAATTCTCTCTATTTAAGATTAACGCTCTATTATTTACGATTTACATGTACATTATTTAAATATGCCATGTTTATGTTTAAATGGAAACTTTACTTTAACATAAACTGTTTAAAAGTTTTCTTAATTAAAATAAATAGTTAAAATAATAAAGTACTAGCTTTAATACTAAAGATAGTGATGCATCCTATTATTTCTATTGCAATTTTGATTTAAATTTTTATAATTTTGTTATAAAAACTGTAACTCTCTTTTATAATAACTGTAACGCGAGATGATATGTACGCGAAATCTAATAAACCGTATGCTAATAAACCGTGTTTAAACGTTATTGTTTTTCGAGAAATTAGAACCACCCGGTACACATTAGGCTAGCGCAATATCAAGATGTAATAACATGCACGTGAGGCGTCAATCCGATATTTGCTTCAATGATATCGCAAAATCGTATTGTTTGCTCAAAATCGTTCGAAAAGCAAAATATATTTATAAAACATTGAAATATTTTATTGTATTAATGCAGTGTAATAATATCAGCGATTTGGTTTTATTTCAGTAAGTACAATCTTTTAAAAACTTTCTAATTATACATCTTCTCTTTATTAAAAATTTAATGGTCTCTTATTGGTCTCAAAAAGACCAACATGATCAATCTAATATCTGTATCGATTGTGTGTGGGCGCCAATCTATATTTATTCATCTTTTATAATATATATAAAATACATAAGAAATATCGTTTTGAGCTGCAATGAAAAAATTGTCTCTATATTTTTTAAAAATAAATATTATAAATTAGAAATATATAAAAATGGATAGAAATTGAATACAATAAATATCATTATTGTTTCTATTTCTATAAAATACACAAAGAGACTTATGAGATTAAAGAAGATATCCTTGCAGGCGGCATTCCCGAATATTGTAATAACTCACACATCTGACAAAGTGTCAAAAAATCACTTCGAATTGCTATCTTGTGCATCAACTTTCAAAGTTAGATTGTACATAGCTGGTAGAAACTGTTTTCACGTTGACACATTGCATGGCTTACCTTGTCAGAAATACCACCATATAACTCGTCGCGTACAAGAATGTTAGATAGAAGTTTCTCATGAACATAAAATTTCGTACCGGGCAAAATGGAAAATGATACATGTCAAGTAAACAGAAATATTAGTATCCCGTTTTCTTGTACAGTGGACGTGTGCCAATAAACATATCGCGTCGTTCCAGCATACGAAGAAAAAAAGAGGTAATACTAAAACTTGATAGATATATCATTTTCAAGTAACCGTATTTCATTTTTAAGTTTCCTAATTTTTTAATGTAATAATGAACTTGATAGCAAACTAGTTGGAAATTTTTATTAATTCGTTAGCAAGACTAGAATATATAAATTTAATATCATAATTTCATTACGTATCTGTATTTAACAAAAATGACGATAATACTTGTCAGAAAAAAGGTTTAAAAAATTTGAAAATTTTCACGTACACAAAGTCTGGAATTTCCCGTTAATAATAAATAAAAAATCAGATCACATAACTCCGTTGTATACGAACATTAAAAAATTTATTAATTGGGAACATTTTTTTTTCTTTACTAAAAAACAGGATATTTTTATTGAAAACTTTATTAAAGTAGATATTTTTATACACTGAAATAATTTCTTGAAAACACCATCAGTAGCACATTTTGCTAAATACCATATTATTTGGTACTATTGTACCAGTATTATTATTACCGAAAAATATATTTCAGTTCTAATAAAATATTGTGTTGGCATATTATTATATCATCGTTTGCAAATAAATTATACATTTGTTCCACATTTCATCACTCATCATTATTCAAAATATAACGCAAACATTTAATAATATTTATTTATCAAGCCAACCAAAATATATGCATATTTTAATAAACAATAGCTATTCAAATGTGAAATGTGAATCAAAATAAAAAATACTTTATGAATACTTATATTATTAAAATAACACATTTTATATAACACTACTTTATCAGAATGTACGCAAAGATACTCGAGCGAATATTATATAATTATTAAAGAATTATTAAAGAATAATAAATATTTTCTGATAAAAACGGAAAAAAATCTTGATGTATATTTATAAAAAAATTATTAATCTGTAGAAAATCGAATCCATAAAAATAAAATATTAAAGCTTACATTTCCTACATCGTTTCACTTTTCGAACATGCTCAAATCAAAAAGAGACGATGCAAATGATTACTTATGTGTGCATACGGCTCAAAGACTTTCAGCAAATCGTTTTTCGTCATTCGTAATAGTAATCGTGACTTTGTTTTCTACATTCCGTATTGTCTTCGATGTAAGCAAATATCCGTGATATCGGTTGTGTCGCTCTTTGTCGTTCACGGAATGATGCGCGATATACGTACAAAAGCCACACTCTTCGGCAATACGAAACCCAGAAAAGCTTTGAACTTGTTCGGAAACATGAATCTGTTACACATGACACGGTTAACAAGAAGAGTTCAAAGAACATCAATGCCAGAACTATTACGTAGAATAGGGGTAGTAAACAGACTCCCGCGACGAATGCAAGCACCAAAAATGTTTACTCTTGAAAACTGATAATACCAAAGTTTCCGATTAAATCTGATAACGAGTATTTGAAATTTGAAGTTAGTACGCGTCATGTTTTCTTGTCAGCAATCGAAAATTTTGGACGAGAGTTTTTTACGAGTTTTTCCACTTTAAAATTTAAATTGTGTACTTCATCTTAGCCAATGCGAAAGTAACAATTGTGAGGAATTTAATTTTGTCAAATATTATTTATAATTATCGCATTACGATAAATTAATTATTCACAATTAATTTATTATTT
>Ga0157364_1005725_pt1 | contig 12688 bp, 9 predicted proteins | sample AttsexASBM2_FD_111476 | JGI IMG/M metagenome (GOLD analysis project Ga0157364, IMG submission 111476) | Fungus gardens microbial communities from leaf cutter ant in Ribeirão Preto, State of São Paulo, Brazil - Atta sexdens ASBM2 | ecosystem: Host-associated > Fungi > Mycelium > Unclassified ... | reverse complement strand
TCTCCCACTCCTGATTTCAAAGTAGATAACAAAGTCTTTGTCAAGGCACAGTTCTTTCAAACTACTTAGTTTTCAAAGAAACTCTCTAAAAAATATCTTGGACCTTACAAAATCATTGCTCAGTCTAGTACACTATCATTCACCCTTTACTTTCCAGAGTCTATGTGCTCTGTCCATCCAGTTTTCCATATGTCTATGCTTGAACCTGCTATATCCAACTCTTTCTCTAAGAGAACATCTACTCTAGTTATAATTGAAGGAGAACCTAAATACAAAATTTCTCAGATAGTAGACTCCAAAATCAATTGCTGATGAACATGTATAAGGTGATCTGGCAAGGGTACAAAGACACTGGAAACAAATCTGAGTAGATTCTTATATCTGAACTTACTTATACCTCTGACTTGGTATCTGATTTCTATATTGCATATCTTGCTAAGCCTTGTCTACTTCCATTGTCCTGATCACACTGTTGCACTTATTTTTTGCCTCTGTGCACTTCTAACAAGAAATTCTTTTATTATTTTCTTAGTATATTCTATCTGCTTACTTTCAATTAACCTCAGCTTTTATGCACCTTTTACAGGAGTTCTTTTCAAATTTTTGGATTTTTATTTTTATTTCTGTCTCTTAATTTTTTACTCACACAGTATAGCCACAACAGAAAACAAAATAAAATTCAAAACAACATAAAAATTATACTAGTAGGAGGCAGATAACAGAGTTCTCTCCTCTACTTCCTTCTAACTTTCTTTGAAGCCATCCTTGAACCCCTCCTTGTCATCTCCACTCTCCTCCTTCTTGTTCTCTTCTTCCAAGCCCCATCTCCACTCAATTACAGCCCCAATCTTCACTAATTGGGCTATGTTTCTCTCTTAGCCCTCTACCAAGTCCCAAAGAGACTTTCTAACTCCTCAGTACTTCTTCACAAGTTCTCAGAGTGCTTTTTCAATGGCACTTAAAAACCCTACCATAGATAGGGATTATAGCCAGGGTATTGGTGTTAGTGTGGGAAACACACTGCTGCTTGATAGCAATACATCCAGTATATATAAGAGACTAGTTATGAAGAAGACTATTAGTAAAAAATAAAACAAGAAAATTTTTTGTTACTTATCTTGAATTATGTACCAGGCAGGACTGCCTGGTGTGCACACATCTCTCACAGAGGTTAGCACCCCCTATCTTAACCCTAATGTTCTTATGGTACCTTGCTGGTTGTTTTTCTTTTGCTTTCTTGAAAGACTATTATTTCTCCTCATTCTCTGAGGTGATCTCTCTATATTTAGTTTTTGTGACCTGGGAACCTTTGGTACCCTCCAAAAGGGCAGCGTCCTCTGCTAATACCTTGTTCTGTAGTCATTAGAGATACTCCATCTGTTTTTTCTTCTTCTTCTTCTCTTCTACAATCCTCTGTTTCTTAGCCTCCTCTCTTGTTTTGGCCTTGGCCTCTTTTCTTGCCTTCTGAGCTGTACACTTGACATAACAGGCCTCTGCTGTCTCTTCCAAACAAGTCAGAAGCTGTTGCTCTTCTTTGTGTCTTTGCTGTATTTCTTGCTACTGCTTTTTGAGCATCTCAGTGTCATTTTGGGAAATGTTGGAGTAAATGGGGAAAGACATAGTAATATAGAAGAAAAGGCAAAGAAATTTCTGTTTATATATTGTTGATCTAGATACCATCATGGGATTCTTTAGATAAATTTAATAAAACTTTGAATAAACTCAATGAAACTTTAAAAACTTAGTCCTAAGAGAAGAATACTGTCATATGCCAAGTCCACCCATCTAGAAAACACATCCCTGTGGTAATACTCCTTGTCAACATCTAATCTAAAAGCCTGTCTTCTATAGTGGCTATCTTTCTTGCAACATGCCCATATGGCAGTGATGCAATAATCTGGAGATTCTATCTTCCATGATGGAGATATTTCTATCTGGCTTGATCTTCCATGGCAGAGTTATACTCCTATTAGTGTCTCAATACTGAAACCTCCACTTGGGGCAATAAGAGCTATACCTTTGAAACCCTGAGTATTTTTTATACTATATACTTGTATATAAGACTAGTAGTTATACTGTAATTTGCTAGTCTGATAATCAACAAATATAATTCTTATTAAACTAAATCTCTGGTGTTTAACAGCAATATACCAACCAGTACTCACTTTCATCTCAGACTTCTTTCCTTTATCTGAAGTTGCAACTATGTGGCAGACAGATGGCACAGCATATAAGCTGAAGCCAAGGTCATTTCACAAGTTTGCACATCTCTGTGTTAGAATTGAAGATGATGGACTTGGCTTCTATTTTGTTTTCTTTCATTTTTCTTTTATTTTCTCTTATTTTTTATTTTTGAAAGAGTATAAGACAAAGAAGACAAAAGTGTGATACCATCACAGATTACATGACATGGTCACAGAAGTCACATGCTCATGTGATACAGAGATGAGCATGGAAGGTTCTGGAACAAGATAAAGTCATACTACATAGCAATAGCATGTTGGTCTTATAGATGAAGCATGGTCTTTAGGATAGGTTAGAATTAACTTAACATAGGCCATTGCCAAAAGGTATATAAGGTGGACTAGATTGTAGTAGGAACTCTATTAAGTTCTCCTATATTACTCAATACACAAGTAGTCTTTTGTTCTAATTCTTGGACCTAAGTCATAACACTCTGAGCCTATCTTGTAGACTTTTATCTCTGGTGTGAATTACACCTAACAATATAACACATTGTATAATGTTATTTCTTCCAAAACCTTCCACTATTTTTCATTGTGACATGTAATCATGTAACAGTATGATCATGACCATGATATGTGATATTATGCCAAACTCTAATCCTAGATTACAGAATAGAAAATAAATAAAAATAAAAATAAAATTAAGTTTACTATTCACAACTTTGATAATACTGGAGAAACCATGGATATATCTATTAGTAGACTTTATCACAAAGTTGTTGTTAGTAGTAAAAAAAAATATAATTTTAGTAGTTTGCAATAAATTGTTAAAAATAGTATATTTATTCTGGTTAGCAAGATTATTTAGTGATAATGTGTGAAAGTTATATAGTTTGCCAAAAAGTGTGATTTCAGATAGGAGACCATAGTTTGCAGAGGATTTGACAAAGGAGTTGAATAAAATATTTGCTATTAAGATAAAGCTATTAACATTGTTCTATTTACAAACAGATGGTCAGACTGAATAAATAAACTAGGAACTAAAGCAACATCTTTGGTTCTTTGTAGACCATAGATAAAAAGATTGGCTGGAATGGTTAGGAATGGCAGAATTTGCAATAAACAACAAAATATATTTAGCAACCAAGATATTTCTGTTTATAGTAAATTATAGAAGAGAATTGAAAAGAATTGAAAATAGGAATGGACATTAGGAGAAAAGAAAAAGTAGAGAAAGCGATGGAATTTGCAGAAAGAATGAAGAAGGTTTAGAAAGAAGCTAGGGTGGCATTAAGAAAAGCTTAAAAAGGAGTATATATAGTTGTAGACTGTATCTTTATGCTTTACCAATTTATTATTTCTTCTATCCTTACTCAAGTCTTTACCTAAGTTACAACCTGAGCCAAGCTTATAGAGACTACAGACAGGACAAACAAGACTAGATACCAGTTATTGTTATAAATATCATAGGCAGACAAGACAGACAGACAAAGTCAAGAAACAACAGATATTAAGGTACTAGAAGAGATACTGGGATTATTGAAGATTACTGAAGAATATGTCTCAAACAGAAACAGAACTATAGAGCCAGCATCATCAAAAAATATTAACAGCATCTATACTAGTAGTATACAAAGAAATAGCACAGACAGTTATGCTAAAAAGCATGGTCTTAGAGTCATAGCAATAGATAATAAAATTACTACAGCACTAGCCCAACTTATAAGGAGCATAGCAGAAATTTATACACAAAAGAAAATTGACTAGATGAAAGAAGATAATGATGTCTAAGATTGGGATGATTTCATTAAGGAACTCAAGATTGTTATAACTTTAAAATCCTTAGAGTTGGATTATGAGGTAATCTTGTATTAGGTAACACAAGAGAACTTGATAGAGAGCTCTTTACAAAATAGTCTACCTTATATCCCTTTACAAATGGTCTATGCTAGCTACTGTGCACCCTACCCTAATGACCATGTGTAAAGCATGAGGTCAACATATAGTGTTCATGTTATATGATGTTACTTTGTTCCAGAACCTTCTACTTCCTTCTTTTAAGTCCCATGATCAATATTGTGACTACACCATCAGATGTGACTGATGTGACAGTGTGACCAATCACTTCTAACCCTAACCCAGGAGTTCTAAAAATAAAAAGATGAAAAAAACAAATCAAAAGAAAATAAAATGAGAAAAGAAAATAAAGAAAAACTAAGTTCATGATCTTCGATTTTGACAAAGATAGTATTTAGTAACAAGAGCAAGATAACAGATACCAAATGAAAGATTAAAATGTTCAAGCAAGAAAAGAAATATATAGCAGACTTTATGATAGATTTTGAAGCATTAGATATAAAGGCTGAAACTGATGATATACATATAATATTTTTACTGAAGAAAAATGTTAGAAGCAACATAATTAAGATCATATTAGAATACCTATCTGTAGCAGTACTAGAAACACTCAATATCAAAATTGTAAATAATGAACTTGGTTTTATTTTATTTTATTTTTATTTTTATTTCTTATTTTATTTTATAGATTTCATTATACTTTTTTTAATTTTTAGACTTAGATGAAATTGTGATGTGATATTATAGGTAATGGTTACACATGTCACAAATTGTAACAGAGACATGATTTATGTCACAGAGTTGTCACATAGGACATAGTCACAGTCACACAATCATGTGATATAAAGAAGAACATAAAAGATTCTAGGACAGATGATATTATACAGTATGATAACAATATGCTAGTTTTATGGAAAGTACATGTACTTTAGGGTATATTAGTTATAGTATGCACACAGATTATGTATTAGAAATAAGTACTCAGTCTAATGCAAATATATATAAATGGCTGAGGTTTGTTGTGTTATGGTGCACTTGGACACTAACATTTTTCTTTTTCTTTTATCTATTTTTCTTAATGTAATATTTCTTTTCTTTTGATTTTCTCTTTCTTTTTGGACAATGAAGAGGCATGTGACTGCAGTCACATGACATATCACATGATGTAAGGTCATAAGCCTAGACTAGGTAAGAGCAGACTAGAAGAATAATGTCAAGGAGCATGTTAATAGCATGTCTACCTCATGGTGTACACATATAAATAGGATAGCAATTCAGCAGAGACTCCTTGTCAAGTTCTCTTGTAATCCCCATAATGATATCTACCTTTGAGATTTATTATTTGTGTCTCTATTAGTCTTTGTGACTAGTGGTTGCCACAACATGTTGTTTTATACTAGAGTCTTTTATAAGCACAGTGTGGACTATATAGTTCTGGTTCAAGCATTAGTAGAAATATATAGTTGGTCCTAGCATTGCTTGGCAGTCCATTAGACTATCAACTAGGATAGAATCAAAGTGATTCATAATAAGAGTGTAAAATAGAGAGAAATAAAATAGATTGTTTTTGTAACATCACACCTCAGCCAACACTATAGTCCATAGTATATAAATACTTGGAACTCTATTGAGTTCTTTTGTATTACTCAATATAAAAGTTGTCTTTTGTCTTTACTCAAGGACTTAAGCTATAATACTCAAGAAGTGGAAAGTAATGATCATATTAGTTGGACAGGAATATGAGTCCACAGAAGGTAAACAAGACAGAGGTGGGATGATATAGTAGTAAATTTCTCTTGTCATGTTGGTTATGTCTTACCCTTCTGCTGTTAAGGTCATGGATTTACATTTTGCACTCAGCAGATACAGACTGCTACCACACCCCATATAATAAACTGTTAATTTAAAAAAAACAAAGATAAACAAAACTATAAAATAGAATTAGGAATTACCTACAGAGGAAAAGAAGCACTATAGACATTGGGAAGTTCAAAGATAATTACAACAAAGATGGGAAACCAAGATGTTTCAATTGCAGCATCTATAGATATACCAATAGATTGCTAGAAACCAAAGAAAAAGAAAGAGACTAGAAAATGCTACAAATGTGATAAACTAGGACATCTTGCAAAGAACTGTAAATTAGGATAAAATATAAAGAATAGAAGCATACAAGAAGAATTAGATAATAAAGATAGCAACAAAGAGAAGGGTTTTATCAGAGGTTTTGAGTAGGCACAGTATAATGAACCTCTGTACATAATAAATCTCTTAATTAATATGTTATTCCACAATAAAGAGATAATAAAAAGAGGAAACTCAATGTGTGTACAAATGTAAAGATATTAAATAGAAAAAAATTATGGCTCAAAGCACTGGTTGATTAAGGATGCACCTACACAGGAATTGATAAATAGCTAGTGAAGAAAGAAAGAATTAAAATAGAACTTATGGATAGATTATTTAAGGTCTTCAATGCAAATAAAACCAAGAATAGAGAAGTAATAAGATTTGTACCACTAGAACTAAAAATCAATGGACATATAAAACAAATTAATACAGCAGTTATAAATTTAAATGGCATAGATATGTTCTTAGAATATGACTGGTTGGTCAAATATAATCCAGAATTAAATTAGAACAAAGGGACAACACAGTTTACATGATGTCCAAAAGAGTGTAGAATACAGTGTCAGGATATCTTGTTCACATCAAGAACCAAGAAACTATAACCAATAGAAGACATGGATGAAGGATATCAGAAAATCGGCAAAAAACCTGATTCAATGAACCTAGAGGATTTACCAGAATATATTTGACCATTTATGCATTTGTTCAGCAAGAAGAAATTCAAGAAATTACCAGAGCAAAGGGAATGGGACCATGAAATCAATCTACTAAAAAATGTATCAAAGAAATTAAATACTGAAGTCTACACAATAACAGTCAAGGAAAACAAGATATAAAACCAATGGTTGGAAAAACAATTCAAGGCAGAACTTATAGTGGAATCAAGTTCAAGATATACAGCACTATGCTTTTATATTCCAAAGAAGGACAGATCTCTATAATTGATACAAGACTACAGAAAGTTAAACCAGTATATGATAAAAAACAAGATACTATTACTATTAATTGGAGAAGTAATCAACAAGCTCAAGGATGCAAAATATTTCAATAAATTAGATCTTATCTTATTAGAATTGAAGATAGTAGACTTTATGTTATTTTTACTTTTTTTCTCATTTTTATTCTATTTCAGACTTAAGATTAGGGGTTAGCATGATATTATATGTAACTGTCACATACTGTCACAGATTTGTCACAGACACAAGTCCCACAATTATGTGCCACTACTGAAAGATTTACTTATTGTGCTACTATTAGTCTTTGTGATTAGTGGTTGCTACAACAAGTATAATTCTTGAAGATAACAGAGAAACACAATCTCTGTTTCAAATAATCAAAAATAAATTTAAGGCAGTTAAGAAATAGAAAACTTCCACCAAGATAAAAGAAGTAGAAAGCTTTTTAAGATTCACAAATTTCTACAGACATTTTATCAAGGACTTCAGTCATATAGTAAAACCTTTTAACAAGCTTAAAGAAAAGAAAAAGTGGAAATAGGAAGAAGAACATCAGAAGGCATTCAAAGAGTTGAAAGAAAAGATCATAAGTCAACTAATACTTGCTTTATGTCATATGCAAGTCCACCCATCTGGAAATTACATTCCTGTGGTGATATCATCTCCAAACCATACAAGCCTGCCTTTCATGGTGGCTATCTTTCTCACAACACATCTTATGGTGATGCTACAACCCTCTGGATATTCCATCTTCCATGGCAGAGATACTCCTATTCAACTCAGTCTTCCATGACAGAGTTACTCCTGTTAGTGTCTCAACACTGCAACTTCTGCTCAGGATAATAGGGGTTTTACCACTAAAACCCCAAGCATCTCCTATACTATCCATTTGTATATAAGACTAGTAGTTACACTGTAATTCACTAGTCTGATAATCAATGAAGATAACTCTTATTGAACTCAATCCCCAGTGTTCAACAGCAATATGTTATGGCAACCACTTATCACAATGACAAATGATCACACAAGTGAGTAAATCTCAATAGTGGATATAATGTGGGTAGTTCACAAGAGAACTTGACAAGGAGTCTCTGCTAAATTAGAGTCCTATATATACAGAGTACACATGGTCCATGCTACACCCTCATGTCCGCCTCATTTTCTACTTAAGGCCACCATGTTGTATACATGTGCCCTGATGTTATCTTCCAGATCTTTCTCCCATGTTCTAGGCTTATGACATCACATCATGTGACATGTCATGTGACTGCAGTGTCATGTGCCTCTTTATTGTCCAAAAGAAAAAGAAAAAGCAAAAAAGAAAACAAAATCCCTATAAAGTCAGAAAATAAAATAAAATAAAATAAAAATTGTTCATGTCCAGAGCATCCCATAACACAACACACCAATCAGCACTCACTCCTATCTTGGACTTCTTCCTATCATCTGAAGTTGTGACCACACAGTACAGCACATAAGCTGAAGCCAAGGCCGTTCTACAAGTCTGCTCATCTTCAAGTTCATCCTGTGAACTTCTACCCTGGTGTGAACTGCACCTGACAGTATTATTAGACTCCCAAGTCTGCTGTCACTTCTGGGCAGTTCCACCTGCTAAATCCTCTGTTGCAGTTCCATTTGCAATTCAACTTTGTACCTCACACTTCAAAGTCCAAATGGCTTTCTCTTGCTGTAACTCTTCAACTCTGGTCCCACTGCTTGGGATACCCTTCAATACAATCTTGTGTTTTAGTGACCAGATGGCTTATCTGCCAAACATACCACAACGCTCAAGACAAATTTACCAAAGAGGCTGTTCATCTCCAAGGTCTCCTTCTAGTACAATTCAACCCAGCCAAACAGTTTTGCCTGTTCCTGGCCCAAGTATTGTTCCTATAGACAACAATCCTAATTGAAAGAATGCTTCCACTAATCCTGTTACTAACACTACTACAGCTAATAGACCCACATCTTCTACTTGCTCACAGTCCAAACCCCATTGGAGTGATAATACTAATAAACAATTGGCCGAAGTACTTAGCTGACTTGCTAACACACTTAATTCTAATCAGACTCCCAGTCCTAATACTAATACAAGGGGAACTAAAGCCTGCATCTCCAACACCTTCAGTGGCACTGAGCCTGACAAGCTCAATAATTTTTTGTTTCAATGTCACCTATATTTCCATGCTAACCTGGCACAATTCAATACAGAAATTGCAAAAATCAACTTTGTAATGACCTATCTCACTGAAGTAGTCTAGGACTGGTTTGAGGTAGGTCTCAACCAGGAAGACCAGAGCATTCTTCAAGACTGGCTCTCTGACTGGAACCTGTTTGTGGATGAGCTACATTGACATTTTGGTCTCTCAGACTCCATTGGTGAAGCAGCCAACATGCTGGACAATCTCTACATGAAGCCTGGTAACAAGATTTCCATCTGCAATGTGGACTTCATACGCTATGCCTCTCAATTAGGTTAGAGGAATAGTATTCTGTATCATTGTTATTACCAGAGTCTCCCCAATCGGATCTAGGATTCCATCTCTACCCAGGAACAAGGAAAATCCACCTCATTCTAGAATATATATGCTTTAGCAATGACCATCAATCACTGTTACTAGGAATGAGACTGTGAACACCACCATGGAAGGCAGGTGGAGAAAGAGGCTCTTGAGTCTCACTCTCAGAAGCAAGAAAAAGCTTCTACCTCTGGTACTGCCACAGCTCCCCAGAACAAGGCAAATCTACCTCTGACAGCCTCATCCACCAAGAACTCTTCCTCCAAGTCATCTCCATTCTCCGCTCCTAAGAAGCAATCTAATACTCTATAGGTGGACTTCTCTTCCAAGCTGGCCAGTAATAGCAAGTTGACCAGTGATGAGTGCAAGAAGCATCTTGAAAACAACCTGTGCCTCCATTGTGGTGCAGGAGACCACAAGCTGGACTCCTGTTCCAAGAAGCAGACCATAGTCTCTCTTAAGGGCCCCAGTGCTTCAGCAACTGCTGATACTCTGGCAGCTGCTTCTAAAAAACCCTTGGAAAAATAGAGAGTGACCCCCAGGACTTTATATAGACTGAGGGCTATGTTGAACTTCCCTGTACAGCAATGAGTCTCATTCGACTCAACGCATCCACTTTTTCCAATCCTTATTCACTTGTTGTTTCCCTTACCTCTCCCTTGATCCTTGGTTAGGATTACCTTAATAAAATCCTGTTCTGGGCTCATGTTGACTCTGGGTCTACTCACTGCTTTGTAGACTCTAAATTTGTAGATATTCACCACCTGAAGACATTTGCAACTCTTCTGGTTGCTCTCCACTTGTTTAATGGTTCATCAAATAGCACCATCTCCAAAATTGCCAACTTGCCTATATTTTTTCCACAGGTGATTGTATGAATCTAGACTTCTATATCACTCTGCTTGATTTTTCCTGCTCTTTGGTCCTTGGATACAACTGGCTTGCCTGACACAATCCACTGATTGACTAGGTAAATGGGTCGATAACTTCTGTCCATCTTTGTAGGAAAATCCTGCTCCTCCTTGTGTCGCAGCCAATACACCATTGGCATCTCTGTCCCTTCTGGACACCCCTCTGCAATCATTGGATTCAGCGGTTTCTATATCTGTATCTGAAACCTCCGTATCTAACTCTGAGTGACCTAACATTGTGATCATTGGTGCTGCAGCATTCTTGTGTGCATCAAAACTCCCAGGCTTTCACAATTTTGAACTCTGTCTTTGTTTTTCAGATATTCAGGCTAACTCCGCAAAACTTGCAGAAGCTCCTGATCTCTCCAATGTCCCTTTCAAGTATCATGAATTCACCAATGTTTTTAGCAAAACTAAAGCTGAAGTTCTTGCTCCTTATTGTCCTTATGACCTCAAAAATCAATCTGAAAGAAGGTGTTCAACCTCCGGTTGGCTCTATATACTCTCTTTTGGCATCTGAACAAGAGGCTCTGAAGGAATTCATTGAGGAAAATCTCAACACAGGTTTCATCCAACCAACTTCATCTCTGTATAGTGCACTAGTCTTATTCATTAAGAAGAAAGATGGATCACTGTGCCTCTGTGTTGACTTCTGCGGTCTTAACTGCATCTCTAAAAAGGATCACTATCCACTCCCACTCATTTCTGATCTACTGGACTCACCTCATAAAGCTTGGGTTTACTCAAAGATAGATCTTTGACATGCTTACTATTTGGTTTGCACCACTAATAGTGATGAATGGAAGACTGTCTTTAGGACACACTATGGATCATTTGAATGGTCTGTAATACTCTTTAGTCTTACCAATGCTCCTGCAGCCTTCTAGCAATTCATAAACAACATTTTCTCTGACCTTTTGGATGTCTGTGTCATGATCTATCTGGATGATATACTCATCTACTCAAATAACATGTCTGAACATCACTGGCATGTAAAAGAAGTACTCAAGCATCTCTGCAAGGCTGGTCTTTATGCCAAAGCAGAGAAATGTAAATTCTACTCCAAGTCGGTAGAGTATCTGGGATACATCCTTTCCTCTTCTGGCCTTACCATGTCCGATAACAAAGTAAAGATTATTCAAGACTGGCTGGAACCCAAGAAAGTCAAGAATATTCAATCCTTCTTAGGTTTCACAAACTTTTACCACCAGTTTATCTTCAACTACTCAGATATTGTCATTCTATTGACACACCTTACCTGGAAGGACATTTCTTGGAAGTTTGACTCTTCATGTCGAGATGCTTTCAACTCTCTCAAGAAAGCATTTACCTCCACTCCTATTCTCACTCATTAGATTCCCGATGCTCAACTCATTATGGAAACTGATGCTTTGGACTATGCCCTTATTGCAATTTTCTCAGTTGTTAATGAAGATAATGAAGTTCATCTAATTGCTTTTTACTCCCACACTTTTATTGCAACAGAGTTGAATTATGATATACATGACAAGGAATTGCTTGCCATCTTCGAAGCCTTCAAGATTTGGCAACACTATTTAAAAGGTCTGACTTATTCTATCGATGTTGTTATGGATCATAAGAATCTTAAGTATTTTTTTACTACCAAGATATTGACTTGGAAGCAAGTGTGGTGGTCCAAGTACTTCTCCTAGTTCAACCTTGTCATCAGGTTTTGCCCTGGTCATCTTGGTACTAAACTGGATACTCTTACTAGACAATGGGACATCTATCCTAAAGGGGGGAATACTGGCTATGCCATAGTCAACTCTCACAACTTCAAGTCCATCTTCACTCAAGAACAACTTGCAGTCTCCATATGAGCTACCGTCTTTCTTTTTCCTTCTCTCTATATAGCTACAGTTATGGATCTGGACACCCTACATCAATACATCCTTTCTGCTCTCCTTAGTGACCCAATTGCTATAAAACACATCTCCACAGATAGCCAGTAGTCTATGGATCCAAATAGTCTACTCCTCCTCAATAACAGAATTTATGTACCATCTGCTGGTAACCTCTGCACACATGTTCTCTAGTATAATCATGATCACATCTTTGCTGGACATTTTGGTCAAAACAAAACACTGGAATTAGTCCACCATAGATAC
>Ga0157364_1005724_pt1 | contig 12688 bp, 10 predicted proteins | sample AttsexASBM2_FD_111476 | JGI IMG/M metagenome (GOLD analysis project Ga0157364, IMG submission 111476) | Fungus gardens microbial communities from leaf cutter ant in Ribeirão Preto, State of São Paulo, Brazil - Atta sexdens ASBM2 | ecosystem: Host-associated > Fungi > Mycelium > Unclassified ... | reverse complement strand
GTGTCTCTGATGTGGTAAACAAAAAGACCAATAAATTTACTATTGATGCGTTGGTGAATATGTTAAGCCGCATCGGTAAACCTGTTCGGGTTTCTGTCGGTTAACCCTTTATTTTTTAGAGCAACTCACAGTATTGGGTTGCTTTCGGTAAAGGCGTAGAGTTTTCCCTAATCAAAAATGCCATGTTGTAAAAAATACAGAGGAGTTATTTAACTTTCTGTTATTGGATGCGTTATATAAAAGTACCAGACACAAAAACAAAAAAGCCCGCAATGACGCGGGCTTAGAAGTACTTTACTGCTTAGTGGTGCCAGCTATTGCTAGACGTTAAATCATTCCCACTCAATTATAAAATACCAAAAAACACCCTTAAAAATCATCATGTTAATTAATACAAATAACACTAAACCATGAAAAATACCATACTCAAATCAGCGAGGTAGAGTGCGCCCTGTATCGGCGTCATCCATCCTAGCGTCATCTGCCGAGGCCGTAGCCATCAGCCGCAACAAGATGGCCAGCTCGGCTGGATCACCATTGCGGCGCACTTCGGCAAGCAGCTCCGCTGCATAAGGATCGGCGCGGAAGTGCTCGGCCATCGCCTCATCGTGACTGCGGTCTTTCATCAATTGCCCCTAGTTCGTAGCGCCCTCAAGTCTCATACATAGCCTGCTCAGGCTAATACTAGACCATTTGATTCAGCCAATAGCTGCCGCTTTTGCCCATCATCCTGTCTGCTAGACAGAAGAGACTTCACCGAAGCAGGGCAGTGGCTTAAAGGGCATCAGGCTGAATTAGTGTGGAAATCATGTGCTTGATGGTCAGGTTAGCCAGTTTTGTTCCCAATCCGGAAAAATTATCTTGATTGAGCCTGATATGCATCGCATCATTATAAATCACCGCCAACAAATAATAGACTTCAGGAACTGTAGTTCCCGCAGCCTCTGCGAATTGTAATTTGTTGACGGTTTTGTGTACCGACAGAAACTCTTCTCGGGACTCTTCCGCTAACGAATCAAATGTCAATTGCTCTACCTTTCGGCGCACGCCGCTGCAAACTGCAAGGGGATCAAAGCTCTTACCTTCAACATATCGCTGCATTTGGCTGGCACAATGTACTGAAAACTGAGACGCCTTGGCCAAATCAGCAGGGAGTCCAAGGGCCTGAAACTCGTTAGATAGGTCTACGTCTTCAGAGTGGAAGTGCAGGAAGTGCTTAGAAATCGCATCCGATATGGCAGGGTCACCTCGCTTAGAGACTATGTTTTCGACCGCTTTGTTCGAGACCGCAATTTTGTTTAGATAACAAACTTTTTGATCGCTAAAAGTAAAATTCCTGAAGAAACCAGGATTTAAGTGAGTCATAATCAATGGAAAAATTTGGCGACCTTCAGATTTAAGTTCCGCAATCATTTGCGTCAGATAATACTGGCAGGCAACCAGATTGGCGTCATCCAGATAGTCAAATATCTCATCAATGACTAAAATAATGGCCTTTTTTTTCTTGAGTTGGAGCTTGGCTTTTTTCAACTGAGCTACAAAGCAAATGATATCTCGCTCTCCGTTGGAAATCTGATTTGCCTTCGGAAAGGCAATCACAAGTCCATCCGCTGTTTCCTTTGGCTGAATATTACGCCAAGTGCCTTTAAGTGCAGAAAAATCCTCAATATAGGCTGCTTTTTCGAACGCATAGTTAGCGCGCTCCGCTGCTTTTTTAAAGGCGGTCTTATCGTTGGCGTGAATATCACCAATCTGCAAGGCTACGAGGATAGCCTCGATTTGCGAGAAATCGTTTAATCCGGATTCCGCCAAGGCAGCCAAAATGCCGCTAACAAAGTCAATGGCTAACACCGCTTGCGTTGTTTCATCCTTAACATCGGCAAGGATTTTATCCGTATTTCCTGTCCCGGCGTTGATCTCATCTTGTAGAGCTTTTATTGCCTTCTTAACACCGGCCTGATCCTGCTTGGTAAAATCGACCTGATTCCAAATTTTAGCCATTATCCGATTATCGGTAAGAAGATTTGAAATGTTTGGCAATACCTTTCCGTTTTTTCCGAAGCTCACTTTTACTGCTGCGAAGGAGTAGCTAAATTTTTCTTTCGGAGGAATATTTTTAATCAGTACGATCGGAGTGACTTCAATTGCTGAAGTGACAATGTTAGCGCCCGCAATTTTGAGTTTCTTTGCTTTCGAAACTAACTGGCTATTAATTACATGAACGCCAAATGTCGCTGCTAGTTCATTTTTTGTATGATTCGCTTCTTTTTCAATCTTGTCTCCGCCCTGCATGGTATAACTAATTTTAAGAGATGGATGGCGACCTTCATCACCCTTGTGGAATTCGTCCTTATCCAAATCCATCTTTTTCGAACGCAGGCAACCAAAAGCAGCAGCAATAGAGCTTTTTCCAAAACCGTTAGGTGCTACAACAAGTGTCGGTTTGTTTGGAATAAGTTGAACATTAAAAACAGAGTTTTCGATCCCCTTGACATTTTTTATGGTGATTTCATCTATTCTTTTTATCATATAAAATTCATTCCATTAGTTAAATCATGTTTGGATGGGATGCTCACCAACGGCGGTTCATGCAGACACACTACTCGCAGACATGCTTGCTCTCCTAGCTACCATATTCTTCTACCTGACTAGTGCAATCCTCTGAGGTTTTATCTCAAAACTCGTACTTTTCCTTACGCTGGATGAAAGCATCTCGCCCTCCTTCCAGAATGCTAGCAACTTGATCTCGAATCACTGGTACGTCAATCGATCCTTGTGCTTCTAGTCCAAGCCGCCCCTGATTATCAGCGGCGGTAAAGACGCCAATCCACTCAGCATCGCCAAACACTGGTATATTCGCATTATGTGTTGCAAATAAGAATTGTCGACTAGTTTTGGCATCCCTCAACTCTGTTACAATTCGTTCAGCTATGAAGGCGTTGTCCAGGTTGTCCTCCGGCTGATCCATGAGCAGTGGATCAGTGTTATCCAGAAGCAGCATGTGCAATATTGCTGTGCACTGCTGCCCTGTCGATAGTTTACTTAGTGGCCGTAATACTGGATCAGCCTGACCGTGAGCGACGTTCAGAGAAATATCTACCCGATGATCTAGCTCTAGTGCTTCTAGCTCCATAAGCTGCGATGGTTGAAGCTTGGTCAGTGCCTGGGCCACCATCTGAGTAACATCCCAATCCAGTTGAACATCGCCCGAACCATTCTGGATCGATTGAGCCAACGAGAACGGGCTGATTGTCTCAGCCTCTTCGATCCACGCCAAACGCTTTTCCCCTACACCTTCCAGCTTGCAACCCAACAGGAAGTTCAGCAGCGGAGTACGATTAGCCTCCGGCACGATCTCGACCTTGAGCTTGCCTTCGAGACGCCTATTCAGGCGCTTTGCGGCCTTTTGCAAGGCCTGAATGCGCTGCCCTCGTAGGTCGGACAGCTCGGCCAAGAGGTTACGCCGCTCTTGCTTCAAGCTGTTACCATGTTCCTCGTGAATTAACAGCTTCGCCTTCATAGGCCTTATGCGTTCGATATCGCCCATAAGCCGTTGATAGGCAGTGCCGACCTCCTGTCCACTTTTTCCTGCTGCCGAAGGAAGCGTTCGAAGCGCCTTTTCCATTTCGACCTCATGTCCTTGAATGGCCTGCTGCCAATTCGTTTTTTGTACAGTGAGCTGGTCTGACGCCTCATTTAATAAATCCGTCATGGCTTTCAGATGATCGGTAAAGCCTTGGCTTAGCCTCTCAAGTGTCTTGCGTACCTCAGTCAACTGGGTTACATCGGGCAAATTTTTGAGGGCTTCATCGTTGATGAAAGTGAGATCGGGCTGACTTTCGTAAAAATCATCAAGGGCATGCTGTAGAGACTGCACGCTCTGCTCGGTACTATTGACAATCTCCCGCTCTCTGGCCAGCAGAGAGGTCTTGGCCAGTTTCTCCTTAATACCTAGTTCTTCAAACCCACGTAGCTGTTCTTCCAACTTAGGCAGTTGATCCACCCGTGCCTTCACATCATCGAGATCGGATAAGGACTGCACGAGCTTCCGCTGGTTCTCGGACAAACGCCGGTGAACTTCAACGCTACTCGACTCGTAGTCCTCGTCCTGTGGAAGAAAGCGATCCAGCAACTGCACTCGGCTGGTTTCGTCCTGAGCCAACTCATAAATCTCGTTCTGCCCATAAATATCGATTCCGGGCAGTAAGTCTTTCGGGAGAAGGGTAGAGACGTTACCGTCAAAGTCACGAACAATTGGAGGTTCACCATAACGACGTGAGACTGTGTACAGCTTGCCATTTTGAGATGATGACACCACCACCAACTCTAATCGGCCCGCCGCGCGGCCAAGGTTCTCCTTGATAATCTCCTGATGGAGCTTCATGGCTTGCTTACCCTTGGGTGGGAAGTCCAAGGCGTAGCGCAGACATTCAAGTAAGGTTGATTTACCTGTCCCACGACCGCCTATGACTGTATTGAGATGATCGGAGAAATCCACATGAATACCATCCAAATATCCCCCCGTAACGGTCATGCGAAGCACCTTGCCAATAGGGCTTTCGGCCTGTTGCGAGTTCATACGAATGCGAGATTCTGGATCAAGGAATGCCACCTTGAACGCCGCGAAGTTTGGACGCGTCATTTTGATAAGGCAAGTGGCTCCCGGATGTTCCAGATCTTCCGGCTTAGCGACATCTTTGGCATTTATAACAGCTATGGGCCTCTCTCGATGATAGGCACCGTCCTTATTCAGTAACACTCTACGGTAGAAATCGCTTTCCACACCTGCCAAGTCAGTTATAGCCCCTGGAATCTGAGCTGAGCGCAGCTTGGGTAACTTCCATACATGATTGAGGCGGTTTTTGAGTAGGCCGCTATCCTGCGTGCAATGCGCCGCGTAGATGAAGCCACCGAGCTGATCGACCTTTTCGATCAACTGCTCAGAACTCAATCGAGACGGGCGGACACCATCTGCTGGGTCAAGTAGGTCTAGACTGCCAAGATAGCGTTCGAGCTGCTGCCTCGTAGTTTCCTCGGAAAACAAGCAGACATAATGAGTCTTGTCGTTTGAAGCGATCTCAAAGCCGGGAAACACCACAATTCCATGTGGTTGGAGCACCTTACGCAAAGAATCGACGCTGGCCACACTGCCATGGTCGGCCAAGCCGACTACTGTGATACTAAGTTCAAGGCATTTCTGGAGAAGTGATTGGTTATACCCCCCTTCATCCAACCCGTGATCTGCCCCCCTGTAGGTACCGTTGTAGCTAACGGGATTGACCTGGAGCGCGCAGCGCCAGAATTTCGCATAGGTGTACTCATCGCTCATACTTTATTCTCATTCACTTTATTTCGACAACTATCAACCTAACCGCGCGGCCTCTGCCGCAATGTGGCCTGCCAGAGCAGATACAAATGTCCTGAGGCTGGTCATAGACGAAAACTCTGCGAAATCGCCGGTATTCACCGCGCTCCGCTCCGCCGCGATAACGGTAGCGGTAGTGTAAAGCCGCTCCTGCACCAGACGCTGACACAGCAGGTCATACCGCTTGAGATATGATGCGCCCTTGAATTCCTCAAACACAGGAAAGTGTGGCGACGTGTCGCGGACGGGTTTGCGTGACCCAGGTGCATCCTCAACCATCATTATCCATCCTACAAATGGGCGCGGTTGTTTGCCGAAAGCTTCTTCACGAAAAGCCGTCCATAAATCATGAGCCGTCCCAATTGCTTCCTCAGTTCTATTATTGAAGTTGTTCCCGAATGAGGGGCCTACTTGGCTTTTCAATTCGATAGCCGCGATCAATTGCCCTTTGTAGAGAACCAAAAGATCCCACAATTTAGTCGGTCGAAAATATCCGGGAAGGGTCAGCATCGCCCGGTTTTGGTGAATCTCTGCATTATCAAGACCATTGGCCTTGATAATGTCGAGCACTAAAGTCAAGAACCCATCCATGTTCTTGCCAGCGGTGACTCCTGCACGTTCACCTTGGTCAGCCTTGCCCGAATCTATTTGTTTTTGCATTGCTGCTTCTCGATTGCCCCAAAATGCCTTTACGGCTTCACGGGCCTTCAGTTCGTAGTCGACGAGATCAAGCGCCATTTATTCTCCATATCCCCCGAGGGAAGATCTTTCTTCTTGGCTAAGGTCATAGAGCCTGAATACAGCCCGATTGCAAGCTTGCAAGTCCCGTTTAATAGCAGCGTCGGATAACTCGCGGCGCAAGGATTCAGGCACTTCAGTCCAATACGGAATGCGAATACGGCGCAGATACTGCGCTTGAAAGCGTAGGAATCCACCTCGCATTTTCGTTGAATAAGTTGCCACGAACAGACGAGTGACAGCGGATAGTAGGACTGCCTGCAAGGCCCGTAAATCCCAGTCGTCTGACGTGACGTAGTAAAGGTTGTGGTGAGGATACAGTTCACCTTCTTCATATACGATATGCGCCTTGCCTTTGATATCTGGAATCAGGAGCTTAGGCCTCACAGCCAATGAAGGTATGATGCGGTCAATTGTGCGATACCATTTAGCTGGAGCTTTCTGCGCACAGTGACGCCGGGCAATCACATCTCGATGAGCCACAAGGTAACGCCGCAGACGGGGGTACTCGTCAAGATCAACCAGCCCGCCCTGCTCCGCAAAAGGATTGATGACACCCAGACCGCGCCATTCCACCTCACCGGTCTTGATGTCTTTAGTTGTTACCAGCGGCACCTTCCGGTCTGGCTCAACATTGAGCGCGTCGAAATCCCCGATAAATACCTTGTCTGCACCAGTAGCAACACCGATCCCAACCTTGCACCCTACCTCTTCCAGTAGGGGAAAGTCCCCCTCTAGACGTCGAATAAGCGCCATCTGGTCGAATGACTCCAATAACCACGGCTCCGAGCCATTAGTCACTTGGACAAGTTCACGCACCATACTGACTTCCTTCGACAGAGAGGATGCTTTGAGCAAATCAGCCAATTTAGTCAGCGTCGCCTGGTCAATAGCCGGGCGGTGAGCGATACGCGTTGGCCCCGACACGTCACGGCTGATGATAGTTATTGCTGGGTAAGCAATAACATCGGAGTAGAAGGCTGGTGTATCCACCATATCTACATAGACTTTGAGGTGAAATCGCTCAGCTACTAGGCTGCGCAGCGGCCCGCCATAGCGGTTCTTCATCCAACGATCAGCGCATATGAAGCCTAGGTTGCCACCATCCGACAAAACCGACAGCGATCGTTCAATGAAGGGAATGTAGATATCTGCTCGGTCATACATCGTATGATAACGACTGCGATATTCGGCAAGCAACGGCTCTGGAATCAACTCTTGACGAATATAGGGTGGGTTACCAACCACAAAATCAAATTGTCTCTCCAATGGTGCCAACAGAAAATCGCCTTGCGACAGCCAGCAACTAACCAAAGTAACCGCAGTATTCTCAGCGATCCCTTGCTGCTTGAGTAATGTAACAACAGCAGTTTTGGTGCTATTAAAAGTTTCGTGGTGAAGTTCCACCGCCCGGATTGCATCGGTTAGCTCATCGAGCACAGAACCATTTGGCCTTGCTGCCCGCCATGCAGCTAGTAGCCGTTCGATGATCGGCAACAGAAAGTCACCACCGCCAAATGACGGTTCTAAGAGTCGCTTCTTGTGCAGCGGTTTATCTTTTGTATAGCCAACCAAGTCGAGAATGAAATCTACCACCTCTGAGCGCGTGAAAATGGCCCCTCGGTCTTGTATCCCGCCCTCCGTCGCTAAAGTTTCAGTTGCTGCTGTTACGAGACATGTAGGCATTGCAACTGCTCCAAGAGTAACATTGCTGCGTATGTTGTCTGCAGCATCTAGTTGTTCAGGCATCCAAAATCCTCATTGCCGCGGCGTGACGACGCCGACGTGCTTGTAAAGGGTGGTTCGCGACACGCCATAACGACGGGCTACCTCAGCCACATGAATATCTGGATCGCGCAACAAGGCCTTGATCTCTCGCACTTGCTGGTCGTCTAGCTTTGGCTTGCGGCCACCGGAACGGCCACGTGCGCGGGCTGCTGCCAGCCCAGCTTGCGTCCGCTCACGAATTAAGCGTCGTTCAAACTCGGCCAGCGCGGCGAACACATGAAATTGCAACTTCCCCGACGCGCAGCCAGTCTCAATCTTCTCGGTCAAACTCTCGAAATACACGCCGTGTTTCTCAAGTTCTGCCACTATTTGCACTAGATCGGGGAGGCTGCGACCGAGGCGATCTAACCGCCAAACCACCAGTGTGTCCCCAGGCCGAAGCGCCTTGCGACACTGTTCAAGCTCTGGTCGATCCTTATTCTTGCCGCTAGCCGCTTCTTCGTAGATAACGCCGCATCCAGCTTGCTGAAGCGCGTCGCGCTGCAGGTCTAGGTGCTGATCGTAAGCCGATATACGAGCGTACCCTATACGTTGATTCATGGACGCAACCAATACATTGAAAAATTGACGGGAATGTTAACATCTCCAGGCTGTTCCAACGACTAAAAATTTCGCTGTTCCCACCTGTTTAGAAAACCACCGTTTTATGAAAATATTCGTCGGTGACTAATGGATACCGCAATTTTTTTGGCGAAGTGTTTTTAAATTTTGCAAGCCAAGAAAGACGACATTTATATACAAACGACAGAAAGCGAAGTTATCTTTTGCGCTAGCTACCCCTCAAAGCCAGTTCGCTTAAGGAAATAAGCTGAAAATCCCCCCCCAGAATGATAGTTATTACGACAGCAAGAGCGTGCCCGAATAGGAGTCATAATGAATTGACACCAATGGTTCTTGACTAGAGAAAACTTTATTTTCTCTCATGTACAATTTGCCCCATAATCGCCAAGGTCTGACGTTGCAGGTCTCTGAATTGTTCCATCATAGTTTCAACGTCAATCGGTCGTACACCTTGCCCACGTTTTTCCGCAAGCCACAATTTTAATAGACCAGCGACGCGGCCAAGGTCGCCGTTTACCTTAGCTAGATCTCTCACAGCAGTAAGGTCAACCTGCGACCGGATTGGATGGTGCAGACCAGCGGCAAGCATATACGCCGAAAGCGATAAACCTGCTTGTGCTGCACGGTTAACAATCTCCGCTTTCTCATCGTCAGTCACCCAAACTTTGATCGGCGGCACTTCACGACGCGGGCGGCAACCTTCTTTTTTTGGTGTATAGCTTTCAGTCATTCATCCAAACCCTCAATTTTGATCACATCACTTTTGCGCTTCGTCATAGGTAGGCTCTCCGCTTAATTATTTAGGTCGCGGCAGCGACTGTCAGCCTCGCAGAGCAATATGCCGTCGAGCCGTAAGCGAGTAAGGGACAGTGATGGAGGTCCTAGCTGCGTAGCAGCGTAGGCCTACAACACACATCTTGCCATCGAGTTAGGCGCTAAAATATGCATATCTTTGTAAAAGGTTGATACCCAGATCGTTTGAGCATATTTTCGCATAAATAACCTAAGTTACGCATATATTATTATCAATATCATGCGTATACTTGCTTAACTATGCTTAAGCAGAGGTTATGATGATGGGAACACCAAAAGAAAAGCTTCCAGGTGCGGGAAGGGTAGCATTTTTAGCTCGCCTCGATGAATTCCGTGTTCTAATTGAAGCCGGCTGGCCGATAACGGTCGTTTATGAACACCATGGTGGAGATAATACTGGCCTGAGCTACAGCCAGTTCGCTCGTTACGTCGGGAAATACATCCGCAAAACGGCTAATCGCGGAATCCAGCAGCCTACAATCCCTGAAGAAATAAAAATTCAGTCCGGCGCCACCTCTACTAAACAAACTCCGATCTTTAAGTCACGGCCTGTATTTCAACATAATCCAAACGGTGGAAATGACCGTGATGATCTTATATAGCGTTTCTAAGAGTTAAGACTTTATAGCTGCATATCTTTTATCCGTGGAAACACGTACTATGAGTAACAGCTAATCTTCGGTTTATTTTATAGCGGATGTTTTTACAAATATCCGCTATATATTGGTTCTCGCCATGATGTAGTTACGACAATACTTCACTACTGGCAATAATACTTACTATTAAGCTATTTCGTTGCTCTATTGACCAATCTCAATACCCTTTAGATTAATCACAAAGAGAAACCTTAACCCTAGTTAGGCTTCGCCATTAGTAATACGCACGGACTTGTGCCAACTATGAGTAACTACCCTTCAACAAATTTACGCCATTTCAGGAAGGTCATTATCAAGCACTGATTAACGGTTTATAGACTTCTTTGTCGACGATGGGCATGGATATGCTTCAGACTCGACTGGTTTACCTGCTCGATACCAACTCCGGCGACTCATCCCAAGCGCCTCCCAAGGTTTTTGACGGCTCAAGGATGTACTCTCATAGGTCTGACGGTCTACCGCGCCAGCTGCACGTCTACGCCCCTCCTCGCGCGCCCTATGACGCTCTGCTGCTTCGACATGGCTAACGATAGTCTTTAGCTGTCGTTGCTCATCAGCAGTGATTCTGAACAAATTTATCAGTGTGTCATTCTTTGGCGTGTAGAGAGGTGCATACTCTCGACCTCCGAAGCTGACCCGCTCCCCCGATTCGTAGGCTTTGGCCTTGCTGAAGAGAGTCATCAGCTCTTGAGAACGACAATTCCACTGTGGATCTAGCTCACGGGCCAGTACCGTGGCTTCATGATACATCTGCCTACTGTTCGTCGCCCCGGATAACAAAAGGAAGTTCAATCGCCAAAACAGATGTTGCATCCGACAGCCTTCGTTGACTCCACCGCGTAGCTCAGCAAGTTTACGCAGGTCTTCAAGACGATCCCATGCAAGCTGGCGGCCAGAAAATCCACGGAGATTGTCAGCTTTACCACCAGGTACTAAAAGAAAAGCCTGATACTTGCATTTTCTCCTATCTGACTGTTCCTGCCGCTGCTGCTCAATTGCCCATCGGGAAGTTGGTAGCAGGGCCTCGGCCAGATACTCAAAGTTGTAGCGAATAGGTTGACCATTGCTATCGTTCGTAATGTGAACAACACGACAGACTTCACCACTCTTGCTATTGACTGTTTGGATAGTTCGCAGAACGCGGCTTGCGTCCTTTGCCATCGGATCAGCCCCAATATGGGCAAGACGATCCACTAGGTAGCGCTGGCAAGCATTCCAGCGAGGCAATGCCTGACGCGGGATAGTACCGTTGAGTAACCATTTCGCTTGAATACCGCGGCCACTGTAGATAAGGACAGAAGGTGTCGGGAGCCCTGCTTCAGTACAGAAATACAGCACCGACGTTGCCAGTTGGTCAGCCGTACGACCGGCAAGAAACGGTATACGGTAAGTGTCAAGATCTGTGAACAATAGTCCCAATCTAGCAAGATTCACGACCCGCCGATTGGGTCGAATAAACTCGGCCTGAGACATCCATGTATCGCGAGTTTTATCTGCCAAATTGAGAATGGTTGGCATGTCCGCTAATCGGTGTGAGGACTGGCGTTTTTCCCCACATACGTCAACCAGCAACGAAAAGAAACCGTGCCTGTTGCTATCATGATACATCTGCGCCTCATCTTGAGAACTGAATAGCGCGAGCTGAGAACATTGGTATTGAACGCAAGTCGTTCTAACATGTAGCTGGGGCATGGGCCCTTCGTCGGGCCCTCTCTGCATTGTTCAGACTCCAATTCCGGGCCTGGGAGCAGGTCCGGAGTCCTTACATGCATTAATCCATTCTTCAACCTCAGCCAAATCCCAGACTACTTTTCGGCTGCTTATCGCAATGCGACGTGGGAACTTTCCTTTGAGTTCAAAATTGTAGATGGTTCGCTCACATAGCGGAATCATAGCTAGTAGCGTCTTTTTGTCGATAAGCGTTCTGGTTGTTGATACCTGCATATACTTGCCTCAATCAGTCACATTAGATATGTGCCTGATCGTGCCCGTACGTGCCCCTTGCTTCGACAATATGATTGGCTAAAATGGTTGACATGAAAAATAGATCAACCATCACCATTTGGAAGGAATGCGACCCAACAGTCGCAGATGCAATTCGACAGTTCCAGGGTTGCTGGGAGCCTTACTCCACAACATCGAAACGTTATCCCATCGTACGACTGGTAGAAAAAGTCATTGACCCAGCAGTAGCTATGTATATAACGAAGCTACCCTCTCATTATCGAGATCACATACCTGGAGCAGGTATTGGTATAGCATTTAGTAAAATCATCCGATTAGTCGGTTTTGAGGCAATGCTTCGCACACAGCAGCAATTGCTCAGGATTTTTATCATGACAAACAATACGCAGTCTGAAAAAGACAGTCGATATGTCGCTACACTTGAAACGTTGATAGAGCTTATATGGGCTTGTAAGCTCAAGAAACCAGTGGTGCAAAATCTACTTGGTGTGAATGGACGACGCATAAGAGATTTTTGTAGATTTTGTGGCTCGCCTACGGAATTAGCTTCATTTGCCAAAGCAGCAGAATCCACCAAAGCCTTAAGAGCAAGGAGCGATCAGCTTAAACCTGCATATTTAAGAATCAGTAAATTACGTGGAGTAGATGAAGAATTACACATGAGTAATCTGTACTGCCAGGAACATCGTCCAAGGCTGTCAGATAAAGCGTGGAATCCCGTGTATAGAACAGCAAAACGCTCTTTAGCGCAATTCGATCTTGAATTAGCAAGAATAAGTCGACAATGCGCATCGCGTGGTAC
>Ga0157364_1005723_pt1 | contig 12691 bp, 2 predicted proteins | sample AttsexASBM2_FD_111476 | JGI IMG/M metagenome (GOLD analysis project Ga0157364, IMG submission 111476) | Fungus gardens microbial communities from leaf cutter ant in Ribeirão Preto, State of São Paulo, Brazil - Atta sexdens ASBM2 | ecosystem: Host-associated > Fungi > Mycelium > Unclassified ... | reverse complement strand
CGCGCACCCCGCTTCTCCCTCCCCCCCTGCCTTCCCCTCCCCCCCTCCCCCCCCCCCCCTCTCCCCTCTCCCTCTCCCTCTCTCTCTCTCTCTCTCTCTCTCTCTCTATATATATATATATATATATATATGTGTGTGTGTGTGTGTATGTATACATATATGTATGTATACTTATATATAATGTACTTCCATATTTCTTCCTACCAGTCGAGTTTGCTGAGTCGAATGTTCTTCAACAGTGGGAGCTTTTCGCGATCAAAGTATAGAAGACGTGCTGATCTCTCTTCTTACTTTATCCACTCTGCGTCCAATTGCACACTCTCATCCTGTCATGTTCGTCTTTCCTTCCGTTCGTTCTTTAACTCCTATCTTTCATAGTTTTTTTCAATTGTGGTTGAGACTGTGGAACAAGTTTTGAGCGATTTTTTTAAATCTCTCTAGTTTTTCCTTTTAAAAAAAATTTACTTACTTAAATTATATTTTTTTAATATTGTATACATTTTCCTCTCTCTGGTTCCTCATTTCTTTCTCTTCTTTATCAATGATGATATTCAAGACATTTGTGATTTTTTGAAACGTAAATCTATTTTCATTACATAGAGGATTTACGCTTATTTTATCATGTGTATATACACTCTTTTGTCATTCGTAGAGATAAAAATTTAGAATAAATATTTTTTTGAAAACAAATCCAAACTTTTCTATTATTAAAAAAAATTAATTAGCCATGTTCCTAATTTCTTAGGCGTGCGTTCGATGATACAACTTTATTTAGCTATTCTATTATGCACATGATAATTGTATGATGCTACACAGGGATCGGCAGTGGCACTCTCTGTCGCGTGTAACTGCAGGGTCTTGAAAGTCTACGCCAGAAAATCGCACAAACATCCGGAACATCAGGTACGAATCTTCATTGAAAGTTTTGTTTCTTCCAACTAGTCCATTGATACATCCTTTCCTAATCCGATTGTCTGCTGCTTTTTCTGTTTCTATACTCGTGGTTGCTGTACTTATGGTAGTTGTTTTGTGTTACTTTGTGAAACATTTATTTTGACGAGTGATTTATTAATCTTTTTATCAATTTTAATTGTTCGCTTTTTTGTGATTATTCAAGATAATACAACTCCGAGAACTTTTAATTTTTTTTTTAATATCTCAAAAGTTTCCACAATTTCTGTGATAAAGATACATTGATTTAGAATTAATGAGTACAAATAACCTTTGTGGTTTTCTACGAAGTTTGAAAGAATTAATGAGTTTTAATGGGTTAATTGTGGCTATAAATTTTTCAAGTCAAAAATACGCGTGACCTTCCAACTTGTCTCTTTTCATCGAGAAAGATCTTCCAGAGCAAATAATTTAATCCGGTTGATTGCGGTGCGTCCTCGTTTTCCAGGTCAAACTGAATTAAACTGTCGTTCCTTTTACTCCTTATTTTGGTTACCCAATTCTCCACTTCGGTTTAATCTGGATTTATTTATCGCATCAGCATCTGATATTCAAAAGACCTACAATTTGAGTCTTTGACCTTAGATAAATATCCCGCTCTTCAGTTTTTCTCTCCTTTATCTCATAAAAAAAAAAAATAATAAGTTTTAATAAAAATCTGTTATTTAAGAATTTATCCTTATAATTTAAGATTAATATGTAAGAATGTATACATTGTTGATAACTAGGTTTATTATTGACAATAGAAATTCTTTCATTTTTGTTATTTATATGGCTGAAGCACTTAGTTTTCCTAGACACAGAGTTTTCAATGTGCAACCTGACGTTAACGTTGCAGATTGCAAAATCAAGTAGTAGCATGCAACTGCTCGCACCTGCGCCTGATCCGGTTTAGACGATCTTCGGAACGGAACGGACAGGAAACGAAGAGGAATACCAACGAGAGGCGACGGCTGGTGTCTCTCTCTCTTTGCAAGCTATAACTATTTTTACATCGAAAATGTGCTGACATTTTTCTCTTAACTTTGCCGTTTCTCTCTGTGACCAGGATTTTCCTCCGTGACGTGCGATTTCAGTTTCAACCTCGATAGCTTCAACTATCCTGCAGCATGACACCTTTTTTCATTGTCTGGAATAGGTAGGAAACTTCCAGAAAACTTGTAATTTGTGGAAATTGAAATTGGCATACAAAAGAAGAAAATAAAAAATATGTAAAACTATACTTTCGATTGCTCACATGTTGATTTGTTATAATAATCTGAATTATTACTTTTGATGATTTATAATAGTCATTGTAGAGAGAGATACACACACACACACATATATATACGCCGTATTACAGTTCAATATAATTTTCGCTCTGGTCATATTATTGAATCGCTATTGTTCTGAGAGTCTCAAAGTTTTGGAATTTGAGTCCTTTTGTACAAGCTACATTCATCGACTGTAATTATTAATTATTCTACGTGAGATTTGCAAAGAATCCTAATTTTGATGTTCCATTATGCATAATTTATTATTTATTACATTATACAAATCACGATAAATTTTCGAACAATGGATTATAACTGCTGCACTTAACGTAAGTTTTAAAAAAGTAAAATGAAAAAGAATCAAACTTTTCAAATAAGAAAGCAAATTATAAACTTCAACTTTTCAAAGTTTTCAAAATGATGTTAAGAACTCGGAGGATTAAATATAGTTTACTGAAGCAGATTACTTCTCTCGGTCGCGATGTTATTAATTCTGTATAATCCTGTATATGCTTAATTATGGACCAGTAAGGAAGCATATGGATTTAAATCAATGATTAATTCTTCTTAAAAATTTGTCACGTTGCCTGTATACCCTAAATATACTTAATTTAAGCAGAGATCTTAAGAGAGATTGATCGAATTTTAATCTTGCATTCAGTAAACTGCGACTGATTTACGAGACTCGAATCGCATGTCTCCGTAATTCAATTCATATACTACAAGTCGATTATGTTTGATGCGTAACGTTATGTGGGAGATAATTTGATATGATTTCGATATGACGAATGATTGCTGTAGCGAAAAGCGTAAACAGTGAGAAATACACAATAGGTAAGGCGTTACAGTCATCCCTGATGTGATATGCATATCATGTTAAATACGCTATAACTGTATATATAATTCTGTGCGTAACAAATAATCGTTATCTTAATTATTTCCAGTGTATAGTTTCATTAAGAAGCTTCAATTTGTGATCCAGAAACGTAATTAATATGCAATCATATAATTATTATCGTATAACTTTTCTCGGGATTTGATTAGTCAAAGTATTGTTGCTGAATTCAATATTTTGTTGTAATGCTATAATTCTTCATGTTTGCATTGAAATAATATATTTTATCCTGATACATAAATTGTATACGTAAATACGTAAACACGTAAATACGTAAACATTTTCCTATTATAAAGATCAATAATGAAACAAATGCATATATAGAATTAAATATACAAAAGGAAATATCGCTCGAATATTATTGTATATCTAATGTAAAGTATTTTTCCCAGAAAAAATTCTAATTTTTAATTTTTAATAAAACCCTTTCGACGAATTTTGCAAATTTTTAACATTTGATATTAAATATCGCGAATTTGCGTAAATACGATCATAGTTCGAGTGAGTATAAAATTATTTTTCTTTTTAAACGTGACCCAGATCCACCAGATTGTCCCGTGAGGGATTAATTCAGTCTTCCGGCTCTGTACAATAGAATTTTAATGCGCAACAGGAAAGGTTATATGGTTTCATATCAATTCTCTGGATCCCTCGAAACTAGGACGAACGATGTATAGGTTGGACCGTCATCGCAATTGCCATTAACGTGACTTTCTCGCGATGATGAATACCACAGGCGTGAAGTGACGTCGTATATCGTAATTCAATTTGTTGAGATCACTTAAGGGATGAAGTGCTGAACGAAGTGAATAGAGAACTCTGATAGAAAGCTATGTCGTGTCGGTCGTTTACGCGATTTACCTCTCGTGTCCCCTTGTGTTTAGGAGACTCCTTTTAACTGGAGGACGAGAAAGGAGGTCCAGTGATCGATCGATCGATCGAATAGGGTAACTTTCCTCCACCTCACGTTGCTCGATGCCCCAACAAATGTGGCGGTGAACTAAAACCACCGTGCTATGGCGTGGCGTTAGTGATGCATCGATATCTATTGCTCTTATTTCACGAGCGAGGAAAGCATTCGAATGTCATTGTTTCTTTCCTCGAAATAGCATTTAAATCAAGGACGAGAGCAGTGTATAAATTGGGCGCGCTACGAGCATCGACATTTGATTAAAGTGTGTGTATGTGTGTGTATATATTATACATAAAAACGAGTAAGATATAAAAGAGGAGAGTTTATAAATACTTGGAGAAAATATAGAAATATTACTTTAATTCTTGATAAGAATGACGATTGAAAATGAATGTTTAGGTATTTGTTTAGAGAATAAAAATTTTTTAAATATATATTAACAATCAACGTTGTAATAAATACATTTAGCGACTATGATAGTTAGTCTGTGTTTTGAGTCATTGAATTAAATCAAAATCTCGGACTAGATGTGAATTCCTTTTTCGAGCTCCATTTCGCGTAGCTGATAGTGTGCGATTGGCGTGCGTTTGTTTAGCGATTGCATATCAAAACACCGTGAAGATAAATACGAGGAGGATTGAGAATGAAATGCTGTTGACTTGCTCGGGCGTTTGATCCGCTGATTTCGTTGGCGAACGAGAGCCAAGAGCGAGTGAAATACGATACTCAATGTAGGCCGACATATCAGTCGAATAACGTCCTTGAATTTTTTAAGCGTCGAGCGCTGAATACCGGACGTATGAGATCGTTTGTCCGAAATTTCGTTCCTGGAAGGTTTGCTTGATCGATACATGTTCGCGAATTACTGCGTACACAACATCGGCGGGAGGAGGATGCTTGTCGAATCGGGCTTCGAGAGTCGCGCGATTAATCGATGTCTGTCTCGCGACAGGGAGGTTTCTGTCAGTCGACTGAATAATGAGGAACAATCATGATAATTGCGACAATGGGATAATCGCGGCTCTTCATACATGTTCCAATAATTCAATGGATAATCGTTGGAAACTTGCTAAGAATGATGATTGCGCATTCAGTGCGCAATGTAATATATATAGATTTATTAAAATATTAATAATGTTAATCATGTTGTATAACGTTATTAAATATTACACATCGATGTCCATTCTAGATTAATGATTTCTGTGACTTTCATCATTAGTTATGTTATATATTGGAACATATCTTACAATATCACGCTTTTCCTTGCTATAATTATTTCCAATAAAAATATAGACTTGAATGAAGATTTTGAGACATTAAAAAATTTTCCAATTAAAAATAAATCTAAAAAAAAAATTTCGAAGATATTTATTACAATTTCTTAAATTTAATTAATTAAACACATTTTGTCTCAATTAATAAGAAATTAATTTATCATTGTTTATTTATTTTTTAGGATCATATTTTATATTATATTTTATAGGATATATTGTCGAGTTCTCTCAAAACTGATACATTTCTTCATTTTTAAATATCTTTTTTTATCTTATCGAGCTTCTTTTATGCCTCAGTATTGTCATAAGCCAAGAGAAGTTCAATGTAAATAATATCTACAATCCGAAGACAAAATCGTTTTCTATAAAGAGAGAAATCTTCCTATCGAGAGACATATGTGTCATATGGACATATCGAGATGTCTCCATCATGGATGCTTCATCGATCTCTCAATCGCGGGCATTGCGCGTTCACGCAAATAAACCCAATCCAGATTACGCAAGCTTGTCCGTATTCTCGGTCAACGTCGCGGTATCAAGCGTCCTGCGGATGATATTGATCAATTGACTAACAGGATTCGGCATGCAAACGCGTAGAGAGAAACGCGTGAATATCGATCCCCTTAATTCAGAGAAATCCATATGCGTGCGTGCATGCATGCATGCGTGTGCGTGCGTGCGTGCGTGCGTGCGTGCGTGCGTGTGTGTGTGTATGTGTCTTGCGCATATACGGCGTATTATCTATGCGTTCACGGTGGTTTCGCGGTCGGCATTTCCCGCGTAATTAACACCTGGCAATGATCTGTGCAAATCTGCGCTAGTGCTTGTGTAATTACAGCACGCATACGTACGTGTAGACGACGCATGTAATCACGGCGAAATAAATATTTTGAAACTTAAAAGAGAGGAGAGGATCCGTACGTCGCCTCTCCGGTTTGCGCCTTTCATTCCTGGTTTTCATCACCTTCAATATATTGTCTCTTGGGCCCTTATTCTTGAAAAGTATCGCATATGTAAAACTAGAAATATTATAGTATATCAAATACGAGAAGAAAACCAAGATGGAAAAATTAAATGAATAAAAGTTAGATTTTGAAATAATACATTACATTCTTTTATTAAATCAATTTATTCCAGATATGATTGCGAGCCGATAACTTTCGGTTTCAACACAATCATTCTGAAACGCTAATAATCCTCCCTAAATTAGATTAGAAAGAAAGAAAGTAAGAAACTTATTACGAAAAATATTACCTCAGCCAGGGTTCAAACCTTGGACTTCTTCACTATAGTATATGTTACATATATATATATACATATATATATATATATATATATATATATATATATATATCCCTAATTTTTCGATACTTTTCAAGAATAAGAACTCGGATTTCCTTGACTTTTTTGCCGAATAATATTTTTGTGAATAATGTTCGAGCGATCTACCGCAGTGTATCGATTTGTTTTACAGCAATGCAATAAAAGCGGAGGAACGACTGTTTCGTTCGGCAATTATTTTTCCTTTATTACTTCACAAGAGAGATTTAGGGAAGAAGATTTTATTACACCGGTAAGGATTTGTTCCTCTCACGAGTCTAATATATCTGTCTGCTTCTCTCAGAGGGGTGTCCCAGACGTTCTCGCTTCTCTTTAAATTTTTTCGTAGCGCACTGAATTTTCCGACGACAAAAAGGACTGGGGGACTGAGGGGGAGGAAAAATTGAGATATATACTGCGTGATATACAATGCACCGCGTGTAGGAGAATTAATGCTTATACTTGGGTACTTCATCCGAGCTATCGATTTTCCAAAATGCAGAATATGGTACGGATGACTCGTTTAGTGCCTTTCGAGCGAATGGAAGAGTGGCTCGTCCGTGTCATTTCTCTCCCCGTTCTCTCTCCCAAACGGATCTGACATTTAATTATCGGAAATGATCGGCCGACGGTCCGCGATGCGACCAAGTACATTCGTTTTCAATCCGCCCTTTAGCTGTAATGTGTAATGCATTCGCGCGATTTGACGACGCGCGACAAATGCTTTTCGAGTACGTTTTATTCCGAAAAGCATGCTTCACATGCAATACATTTATTTTTTCCAACAAATAAATTTATATCCAAAATATTTGTTACTGCACTTTGCATCACCTTACCTACATTAAAATTGTAGAAAGAAAACTAATGCATATACCTGAGAAAGTTTAGTTTATGTTGGAAAAATGTTTAAAATAAATTTAAAGTAAGTTTTCAATGCTCAATATTCGAGAAACAACATATAGTATCTTATTAATATGATGAAAGCCAGATGAAATAACGACGTTGTAATCTCTTTTTATAATACAGATGCGCCTTGTTCCCGATATTTATTTTTACAAAAAGAGGGAAAAAGCGTCCACCTATTCTGCTCCCGTCATTACTCACACTAATTTCCCCTTAATTAACTCCGTATAATTACGCGCAAGACTTATCTCGTGAATTCGTAATTTCGCGCGAAATGTCCTCGAGGGGAGTTAATTAGAGAATTTCAAGCACCTTTCTTTCAGAGGCAGAGGAAAAGATATTCTAGACCAAATTGCTTGTTGTTTCGAAGATGCTCAAGCCGATATAAGATTTTGTTAACAGACTCTCAAGACTTAATGTAGAGTCATTAAAGAGAATGCGTTGCTCTAGTATCATTCTAGTAATTTACGATGTCGTATATATAAGTAACCGTGGTCTTTGGTACACACACAATAGTCGACATATTTCCCCGCATATTTCCTGTACGCTTTTATTTATTCAACCGAATAAGACTCTATTCAAACTCAATTGAAACGAACCTGTAACCATAGTTGCTCACAAAGTTCCTTTCAGTAAATGAACCAACAAATGTAACCAACGTAAATTTTTTTACATTGGAATTGAGAAATTTACCAGTTTATCGTGAATTATAAATAACGTTCGAGGAACATTGAGCATATTTTCAATCGCACTGGAAAAAAAAAGATAAATGAGGATTGTTTTTCAATGAAATATTATTGATTAAAATCCTAAAACGTAAAAAAATGAAAATTAAGAACTTTTAGCGATTTGTAGTAAACATCAAGAGCGAAGAAAAAATATTTAAGAATCAATTTTTCGAATTTTTTACAATTCTGTTTTATATGTATTTTTTTTGTTTTGAATTCTGTAAAAAAATTACAATAAAAATTGATGTTTAAAATTCTGTTAAAAAATATTGTTGACGGAGTGGAGTTATTTTTAGAATTAAAAAATAAATTTTTACTATTTTGTGTTTAAACTAAAAACAGTGTGTTTTCTGTTTGAATAAAACGAGTTACTTAACCAACAAATTAATGGGTTTTTCTCCACTACTGTGCCGTGGAAATTGGATTACCTCGGAAGCAGTAGTCAAGGAGGAAAGCTTGGGAAATATAGGATTAAAGGCACGTCCATCCATGGGTACTGTGAACAGAAAGAAGAAAGAGATGCATCGAAAATTTTCAGTTTTCCAAAAACAAAAAAATACTGAGAAAAATATAATGAATTTTTTTGAAATAGATAATTTCATGAAATAATTTAGCATTAATACAGAATAAATATTGTGTCATAAAATGTTGAAATATTACATTGAAAAACATAGGTAATATATGTATACGTTACGTCATAAAGTTTATATATTCAAAATATAGTAAATTTCATATTATGATTATATATTTTACGATATAAGAATTTCTTGTAGAAACTCGATCCTAGTCATTTACATTTTTTTGATAATTTTTAGAAAGTAAATAACAACTTATAAAATAAAATCTTATGTACTCAACTATGCTTTCGTCAGCTCCTTATAGTCATATTTCTGATTAGTGCTGGATGTATGGACGGATGTTGTGATATAAAGCGTCGGTTATCTTCTACATTCCGGAATATATTCTGGAGAGAACAAGAGATTCCTTGTCGGTGCCAGGATGTCTGGAGCCATCCTCGATATCGATCCGTTTTTCTCTTGAGAATCAAGATTATTAAAATCAAACTGACCTATAATCTATTTTTCAACTCGTGCATGATCATGTATTCATATTGTCATCACGTATTACTTTTATACCGCTAACATCCCACTTGAAACATCTATTCTTCGACAGACGTCCAATCTGCTGATAGAAGACAGATAACAAACAATTCCTTTTTTATATAGTAACGAGCAATTATTCCTATGGCCTCGATATTCTTCATTAAAAATTCATGTAATGAAAAAAACTCAGTTTAGAAAGCTAATGTAAAAAATTTAATCCTTTTCTCCTTCAAATTTCATATTTCTCATTGAACTTTGCTAGATTTAATCCTCAATCCTAAAATTTACTTTAACTTTAGGATTAAGCTAAGAAATTTTATCCTGTCGTTCGCGCAACTTATTTATGTAAGTTTAAGAACAACTTAGCTTCGTCCAAGAAATCTTGTGCGAAATTTCTGCAGTCTACAGCTTTCCTTTTTTCTCTTATTCTATGTTATCCTGGCAAAGCACTTGAAGAGTAACAGCAATTATTATTTGGGCGTTAGTGTATCAGCAGTAATTCCGATAAAGTGCCCTTTTATCCAGCGTGAGGGTTTTCGTTTCGTTTCGTGTTTCCGAGAATAGAAACAATTAGTTTCCCTTCGTTTTTCCTGTCGATGAAACGTTTCTCCCAGAATAGTTACGGCGCATTTTGTTCCCCAAGCATTCGTTGGTGCGTCATGCCTGGAAATCGCACTGTAGAAAATAACAGGTGGTTTTCTCGAGCACTTGAATGTTGGCATATCCGATTGCGTTCAGCCACCATCTGTGAGCTAAAATCTAATAAATAATACAACGCTTTATTTCTACGGAGTAGTTATAGTAAGAAAAGCTGGAAGCTTTTGCATATTTTTAGAGCATTTCGCGAAATGATGTATAAATTTTTAATCACATATATATTTATTCTACTAACTTTACTGTGGACATATATAACGAAATATTTCATTCTCGTTTTAAAAACATTTATGAAGTTTCTTTGCCATGTTTATAAAAACTATAATAGACATCTTTTAAATGTTAATATTAATATGATATACGATATAAAAAATATTTCTTTTTATGATAACGTATTTATTAATAAATTGTAATAATGCATGGAAAAATATAAAGTGTATCATACATTCAAATTTATTATATGATTGCAAGATTTCTTTGGAAAATAAAAATTCTTTATTATTATGATGTGAAACCAAGAAAAAAATCAAACTACAGCTAACAATAACGATGAACATATATTCCGTCGGTGAGACGATAAATTTCAGAACAATTACGTTCTTTTATCTCATCGCACCCTTTAAAAGAAATTTATTGCAAGGAAAGTGCAAAAGTAATATTTCAATGTTGACCAACGCAATGCAACATGGAATATCACGGTATCAAGTATCGTACGACGCTGCGCACTATATATATAATCCTTTATAGCCATCCGTATTGCTGGCAGAATTTTTATTTGTGTCCATGTCAACAATACGCGATGAAATATGTATATTATACTTTATAACGAGAATTCTTTATTTTTTTTTCCTTTAACGATCCGCTACTATTGTACCGCGGTAGCAGCGATTGTAACTATTGTATATAATTCTCCATTCTCTTGAGAAATTGGAAATTCATGTATTTTATCCTGCAAGTATAACGTTCTTCTCCGTTAAACCGAGTGTACGGGAGTGTAAGAGAAATACCGCAGACAATTATTCTCGTACGCAGCTGCCAACTTCTGTATTTTATTAAGTCTCGCAATATGTCCCGCTTGCACAATGAAAACTCTCTCAAGGCTGCATTAAATTATTTGCCTTTATGACATCCATAGAAAATTATGGGAGAACTCGAAAAGTTCCCAACTCTCCATAAATTGAAAGCGAAAATTAGAAGTATCGGGTTGACGCGTTACTCTACAGTATTAATTATTATAATTATCAAATGTGAGAAAGTAACATACCGAAAAAATTATTTATTTTAACATAAATTATAATGAAAGATATTATATTTAACTGCTTCTTTAACTTCGCTTATGGCAGTACAATTCAATGTATGTAAAGTAGATGATAGATCAGCAGCTTCAACAATATCAGACGTTCTTCACTTTTCGCGTAATAAAAACGTATAAATCTTCTTTTTCATCCTCTCAGAAAAGGTTTGTTCTTTTTAATTAAACTTTTGCATCTGTTCATCTTTTTTCTTTTTCTCTCCAGGAGGAAAAAATTCAGCTAAAAAGAACAGGCCTAGAGATTCATAACACATTTTTTTCTACACAAAATATAATTGCTAGAAATGAAAAAAAGTTATCTAACCAAATGACGAAGCAACAAAAGATAAATAACGAATACAAAAATGTGTGATCGACCAGGAGATAGTTAAGGAAAGATAGGAAAAGGAGAGCTCTCATGGGAAGCGAAACACGTGCAAACGAGTTAAGAAGATCAGCAATATAAATGCACGGAATATAGAGAGGTCGGCATAATGGCGGGCAATGTGTGCTTTACATCGCGTCACTCACTCTGTGCAATTCAAATTGGCTCATGGATAGCTCAGTAGTAGAAAAGTTCAAGCATTTCTCAAAAGAAAGCTTAAGCTTCTTGCAAATCCTTTTTTCTGTTCGGGCTAACAATCATAGTTTAAAGTATTCATAATTTGCTAAAACATTTTTGAAAAATCAATTTTTTTAATTCTAGATATATTAATTTTTTAATGAAAGATAATCGAAACTATTCATTATTTTCAAAACATTAAGTCGTAATATTTTCGCAACAATATCACAGAAATAATAACTACATATTTAACTTGATAATTAATAACTTAGTTGTGACGTAGTTATAAATATATATTATTAATTGCTTTATAATAAATAATTATTAAATGTATTATCCGTTAATTAAATCGCGAAACAATAAGAGACCTTCAATTACTGTCAATCGAATATTTTCTTCAAGCGTTTGCCGTTTAATTAAGTTTTTAAACGTCATATATTACATGTATATTAATACAAGGTGTTAAAATCATTCAGTATTTAAATGATAAATAGAACATTATACTGAGTAAAAAAGTCTTAGTGAACACAGGTCGAAAGCTCAATCATTTCTGAGATATCAACAATTTTGTATCGTAACTTATAATTTTTTTCTACTCTTTGCATGAAAGGAAAAATTGGAGTAAGTAGTACTGATTATTTGGGAGAATTAGATCCAATGAAGTGATCTCTCATAATGCCCATAATGGCTGATGTCAATTTACTGATTTCTGATGAAATTTTTCGTTATAAAGCATGTTAGAAAATTAAATCGGAGTATTCAGAACGCGGTTTGTAAACACAGAAATAAATCTTCACGTCGCATACAACGTAGAAACCAATAAGTTATATGATACTAACAAAAT
>Ga0157364_1005722_pt1 | contig 12691 bp, 12 predicted proteins | sample AttsexASBM2_FD_111476 | JGI IMG/M metagenome (GOLD analysis project Ga0157364, IMG submission 111476) | Fungus gardens microbial communities from leaf cutter ant in Ribeirão Preto, State of São Paulo, Brazil - Atta sexdens ASBM2 | ecosystem: Host-associated > Fungi > Mycelium > Unclassified ... | reverse complement strand
GAAGATAGAATAATCTAACATAAAGATTTAAAAAGCTCTTTGTCTTTCACTGCAAGTTTACGATAATTTTTTTGAATCTCATACAACAATAATAACAAATGACAAAGACCTATATGTAAATGATAATACAAATAAGTGGAGAGGCTATTCAATTAAATCAGATTTTAAGATTGAATATTTCTGAATAAATTCTTATTACATTTTCCAGTTATACATAAAATTAGATAAATTATGTATTATTTTTTATTGCTTATTTTTAGTTTATAAAATAAAATAGACCGCGATATATATTTCATAGATTAATGCAATAAATTGATAAAATTTATATCGATGAAAGAAAAGAAACACATGATTTCGCTATAATTCAATAATCCTTATCCAGTAGATCCTTAATATCAAATGCAATATATAAATAAAAGAAATATTTTGAATGTTTTGAGAAATCATTATGTTTACTGTGTAAATTGTTAATATTATTTTCATCGCCAGTATGTGTATAAGTGTCCTCAAATTTCGAAGGTAAATGTCTGGAGCAACTGGGTGAGATAAATGATTTCCTCACTTATTTCCTCAAATTCTGTAAAAGAATGAGATATTTGTAAAATAATATTTCTACTTTGTATTGATATTACGCGACAAATAAAAAATTTTCTCTTACCTTTTAGTTGCTCGTTGGTCTCTTTCACGGGAAACATAGGTTGACATTCCCGTAGATGTGGAAAGATGTTACCGAGAGACGTTTTGCCAATGGTATTGTAAATTATTATATTAGAAATCCACCGATATAACGTCAATATGTATTTTAATCGAAGGTAATTCAAATGTTTGTTGATTGAATCAACGTTAGATTTTTTAACATGTTTCCTATTTCGTCGTAATTTTTGAGAGGATTCGTTACTAGTGTCCATTGTAGTTTCTTCGGATATCTTTAAATTTTCATTTATTTGACGTTTAATTAATTTAACATTATCCATGAAATCCTTGATGGTTATTTCGTCATCTGTGAAAAAAATCGAGATTTGGCAGATTATATTGATATTTTGTGAATGTTCTTTTTTAAAAAAAATCTTTCTTTCACCTTCCAGTTCATAGCCCCCTTCTTCCGCGAATAAGGAGAAAGATTGATCTTCCTCCAGTGGAAGCTGAAAATCATTTAAGGATCTTCCTCCAATAATATAGTTTTCATAAGCGAACCACTCATGCGTTATCTGTCCGAAAACATATAGCCGCATTTCTAATGTGTGGTGTATGATTCGTTCGACTTTGCATACCATTTCAGTAGAAGCATTGAGCGTTTTCAACCATTTACCCTCGCGCTTCAAGACATCTGTGGCGTTTTTCTCCTGATCTATATAAGAGATCAAGATTTTTACAAAAATATATTTATATTGGTGCGCTATTGCAATTTTCTACTGTAAAAAATCTTTCTCTTACTTGTCGGTTCGTGGTCATGTTTGTCCATGGGCAATGAAGACTGATCTTTCAGTGGTTGGAAGTTCTTAACAGATTTTTTGCGAATATTCGGATAACGTATATTAAGGACCCATTTATATGCGAACAATTGAAGTTTGATTATGTCCTTATTGAGACGTAACGATATTATAGTTTCCTCAGAATTTAATTTCTTGTTTAATTCAAATACGATCGATTGAATAAGTTTTATGAGCTGCTCAGCCGTTGTCGAATTATCTGCATGAAAAATCAACATTCTCAATATGATAATATTTTTATTTTATCACGATATTACGCGAAAAATCTTTCTCTTACGTTCCTTTTTCTTCAATAATTCCGTTGATTTCGTATGTAATTGATTTTGGATCATTTTAATGATGCTTATGATATCGGAGGATCTTACTATACGATCTGAAAAAGATTGAGATTCTTGTGAAACAATTCCACTTTGACGCAAGCACTTTGCGCTTCTCTACAATAAAAAAATCTCTCTCACCTTGCAGTGTGTAGTTAGTCTGTACCAGCTGGGGTTCACATCTTTCTGGAAGCTTTAAGATCTTCTCGTAATATGATTTGCCGATAGTATTTAGGACTATTATATCGGAGGTCCATTGATATATCATCATTACAAAGGTAAGCAAAAGATCTGCGTCGAAGTTGGCTTCTTTAAAGTTTTGAGAGGAATTAGTAACAGTATCATTTGCATTTTTTTGAAATTTCTTTATGTAAGTTACGATCAACTTAGTGCGCTTTATGAGTTCATTGACGGTTATTTTTCGACCTAATAAATCAAGATACATTTGATACAATATTTTTATTATGGCGTGATATTGTGCCTCTGTATGACAAAAAATCATGCTTTCTTACCTTGCATTCTATTGTCAGTTTTATTTACGGGCACTGAAGGTTGATCTTTCAGTGGATGCTCATTGAAAGTTCTGCCTCTGGTGTTTGAATGATAGGATGTAGAAATGCTCCACTTATATGATAACCACAAGAAAGGATATAGATCGATCCGATATGAATCATTAGTAGTTTCTTTTTTATTATCATAAATTATATTATTACACATATTATTATTTTGAAAGAAATTAGCATCTTCTTTCAGTAATTTATTTTCAGCTGCGATGTAACTTTGTACGGTGACACAATACAAAAGCAGTAATTGCGCGATCTAAGGAAATGAAAACTTGATTTTTAGATTCGGCCTTTTAATGTCGATTTAGGTCTCTATTTTGTATTCCTAATTCTTATCGGTAATAATGATATCATTATATGATCATAGCGCAGCTTTTTCATTCTCTAAATTTTTTGAAATGATCTCTCACTCTAAAGATTAAAAATTGGGACAGTTTTGAAAAAAGTAGCTCAATTTTCAATTTAAAAAAATGAGATTTCTTCAGAACGAGAATCATTCTAAAAGTTTTAGGGTATACTGTTTTAGGATATATAAAATCTGCGCAATGATGATGTAAGGATCGTTACTGTCGTTAAATGTTACAGAATAATGGATTTAATATCACTAATATTTTACTTTTATGCTGATTTTTGATATTCCGAAATACTTACGAATCATTTACGATATGAAAATATCGACATATATATGATGGCGATTATCGAATTCGAGTGTACACATGTAGATTCTAAGTATTCTAATCTTTTTTCGTTCCGTTTAATTAATATCACGAAAACGAAAGCAGACTAGAACCGACGCGATTCACCATTATAATAGACAAGACTTGTGTTCTAAAGTACAGATTTATGTGATTTCGTAAAATCATGTCCAAATCTAGCATAATGCGAATCGAACGGATAATAATAATTGGGACAATAATTGAAAAATATCCGATGGTAGAAAAGATGTATCTTTTCTTTAAAAATAATCTTTAAAATCTTCTTTCTTTAAAAAATTTAAAAAAAAAATTGTAATATTTCCTCGCGTTTTAAAAGAGACATTGACAATGTTTGCGCGGTTACCTTTATGTGTTTTGTAAACATATTCCCGAAATAATACAAACGTTTCCCGACGAACGTATCTTCACGATGTGTCTAGATTCACAGTCAACTATTGACTGACGTATATCTTCGAGACATTTTGTTCTCTTACAAGAAGTTACCTATGTTTTTTTCCTGATTTTGATGACCTTTAGATACCTACATGTCAATATAAATCAGATAGAGGAAACAAATTGACTTAAACAAGCGATCAAGATAAATGTATGTATTCCTACTAAAAAAAAATATATCACAAATTACATGATGAAATCATGTATTTAAAACATGTAAATCACGTAACGAATTGTTCTAAATCACTATGTGATTTTTTAAAATGATGATGTAATTCCAAAAATCACATAATATTACAAATAATTTCATCCATTATGTGATGTTACAGTTATATAGATGTTATATCGAATTTTAAAGAATTGAATAATAGAAATAGAAAAAAAAAGAACATATCGTATGACTTTTCAAAATACATAATTATAAAATCGTGTACTGATTTGGAACAATCCATTACGATTTATGTGTTTTAATTATGTGATTTTATCATGCAACGATATTTTTTTTCAGTAGGAATAGTTTTTCATAGGCTCTTATATCCGTTACTGATGACAAAATATTTTAGAAAGAATAATAAACGTTTCTCTAAATATGTCATCAGAATGATGAGAAATATAAGAAGAACAAATTTAAACAAAAGTTTTATAATTTTTTTTTTAGAAATGCATTTTAGTATTGGTTAATTTAATATTAAAAAAAATAATTAATATCAATGTCTTTCAATATTAAAATTCTGTGAAGGTTTCAAAGTCCTTTTACGCTCAGATTTTTCAAAAATTATTTTATTATATATATGTGTATTTAGAAATGTTATGTAATCGTATCAATATTGTTTTTGAGAATTTGCCAATCTTTAAGTGTAATTAAACTCTTTAAATAATCATTAATTATAATATCAATTAATTATAATATCAATTTCTAAGCATAAAATTGCAATGTAAATATAAAATTAGTAGAAAGGTCGAATGAACGAGTTTTTATTTAATAGATCTTCTGTAGATTTTATTTAATAGATAGATTTAATTAACAAACATTAAAATCAGTTTATTAAATCAAGAGAAATTAAAGAACTAGTTAATAAAATGCATGGAATGTTTCGACTATACATCTTTTCTGCAGTCAAATAATTACAATAAGAAATAAATGTACGTTTATATTATATAAAGCGTAAGATGTATTTATTGTATCAAAATGAGATTGTGCGCACGTCGTATTAAAATACGATCACTTAAGTATAATTTGACCAAAAAAAGCGTTACATTAAAGACAAAATAATAGCAATAATCAGCAATGAATGTTAGCAATTCACAAATTATATAAAAATAATTGTCAACTGCAATGGTAATTCACTGTGTTATCAAATCGATATTTAACAAAATTCTTAAATTTCTAAAGAGGAATTTAAATATCTTGTTAAAAGCAAAGAAATAAGTGAAATTGTCGTCTAGTTATACTGAGAAAAACATCTTTTTATCGGTTAAATATATAAATATATGATAAAATTTAATACAAAAGCATTTGTATTTAAATTATATATTTGAATAATAATAGAATCAATTTTTTGCATCACATTGGCTTTTATGTTCTTTTTATCTAATAATTTGATTTATTTATAAAGTCTATTATAATTTGACTTTTAATCTAATAAATATGTGGCTAAAAAAATAAAAAGCTGATGAGGTAAAATATTATTTTGTTAATACGAATAGAATTAGAAATTTTATTGTTTAACAAACAAAAAAAAAGATTAATTTGAAAACAAAGAATTGTATATATATATATATATATATATATATATAATTAGAAACATAGACTTATATACTATAAAAGTCTTTTTTTAAAAAGTTATATATTTTGTTTTAAATAATTCTGCCGATTAAATTAATCGTCTGTTAACTCATAAAATTTATCTTTATTTCAACATGAATAATGTTTTAATATAAACAAACTTAATTTTTTTATTGTTTAACATATATGTAATAGAGATTAGATTGAGGATAGTGAATTATATATTTAAAATAAATTTGATTAATTCGTCAAATATATAATTTCTACGGTATTTTATTAGTACATATAGAATTAATTTCTTATTATTTAATATATAAAGAAAAAGATAAAAAAATCAACATGCGCTGTCGGTATTAAAAATCTATAATTTATTAATTTCTGACGTGTTTATCTCCAATTTATATATCTGTTGTGCAAATGCACATACAATATGTATATGCTTGTAAAATGAGGGTGTTCTACACATATGCCATCTCGTGTTTAACCTCGGAATGACATTAAGAAAATCAGTGAAATAAAACGCACGGATAATACAGTCGATAGTACAGTCGGTATAGCATTTTCGAGTTTAGATGTAACAAGCGCAGATATAATTTGTTTCACGGCCAATGCGTATGTGGGGTGTTACGCCATTATTGTCGTTATGATATTAACTAAAATTTTATAAATTTGCGACGAACATAATACTGTTAATTCAGAGACATATATCTTTAAATTAGTGTAAAGAAAACCAATTAGTTTGGTGGAAGTTACGAGGATTGCGAACTACGTTAATTTCATGTTTTCAAAGGTTAGACATTCGTGATGTAGTTATTTATTATGGAAAAGACATTTGTGGACTTTCTATAAATATTAGCTCGTATTAACATCGTGATAATATAAAATTACATTTAAGAAATCATTCTGTTTTTGGTATGTTTTTGGTGTTTTTTTACGCGAGCCTGTATAATGATTTGCTTTTAATTGCTTCGTCTTTGAAACATACATTTATTATTATTTTTTATTATTTGTATCTGAACGGTCATTGGTATGCTAGAAGGACTACATAAATTGAGCTAATAACTGAATTGAGCGAATAACTATATAGTCCTGCTTGGAGAAAACGAATATTAAGTTAAACATCTAAATGTTGATAAATCTAATATATGTGACACACATTATATTTCTATTTGAACTTTTATCTTTTTTTTCTTTCTTTTATTTTATAATTATAATTTATATATTTTAACATTTATCTTACATATTTTTGTTAAAGATAACTAAACATTTTATTTTTGTAAAAATTATTGTAAGTTATTAATAAATTTCTAATAAAATTAATATTAATATATGATTACTATTGAAATTGCAATTGAAAGAATAGCCTATTCTATTATTAAGTCTTAATAACAGTGTCCTAGTTATATTATAAAGTTATAGTGTACATAATAAAAAATCTAGCAACAATACAACAATCATGACATTGCTGTGAGAAATTATAAAATAAGTCTACAGGGCAATTAAAAACATTTTTCAAGAAGCATTTTTTGAAATTATTAATATATTTTTATGAATATATTAACAGAATATATTTTTAAATTAATATAATAACAGTAATAATTATTTTTAATTATTTTATCATATAGACTTTGTCTAAAGAATATGTTCTACAAAGAGCTTAAAGATTCGCATTTACATTTTTAAAAAGAATTTTTGTAATAATTTAATTAATAGGATTGAATGAAAAATATAATTCATGATCTCTAACAAATATTATTAATGTTTTCAGACTCAGAATAAAAATGATATTGCTCTCAGCAAAAGATTATCATACCTACTACGTCATGGCGCTACAAAGGAAGGTTTGAATATTAAACCAAATGGTTTTGTTGCAGTTAATGAATTGTTAAATAAATCACTACATCATTATACTATTGATGATATCAAGAGAATAGTAAAAGAAAATAACAAACAGAGATTTACTCTTAAGATTATTAATGGTATTTTAGAGATTAAAGCAAATCAAGGACATTCTCTATTCAAGATCAATGAATTAAGTTTGAGAATACTTGACCGCATAGACTTTGACATAATTCATGGCACCTATTTTAAGTACTGGCCAAATATAAGAACAGAAGGTCTATCACGTATGAAAAGAAATCATATTCATTTTGCAAAGGGATTAAATTTTATCAATGGTTTACGTCAAAACGCTGAACTTTTTATTTATATGAATTTTGGGAAAGCAAAGGAAGATGGCTTAATATTTTTTGAATCTGAAAATGGTGTTGTTCTTTGTGCCGGAAATTCAAAAGGATTTATTGAAACAAAATATTTTTTGAAAGTGATTACTGCTTATGGTCAAACATTAAATTTGAATTAAAAATAATAAAATCTTTCTTTATTAAACAAGAAACGCAACTAAATATAAATTACGATTATTTTTCAATTTTGAAACATGAATTCTCAATCATATGATGAATCTTTCAAACATAAAAGTGAACAGGTCCCCACGAGTTCAAAATATCAAGTAACAAGTTCAGAACAAAAATCACTTGAAGAAGAGCAGCCTTATTTATCAGGAAGATCGCTTTGTGTTTCACCTTTACCAAAAACTCTGTCGCCAATGGATTTAGTAAATTTTTTTCGACGATTTGGAACAGTTAAAAGACAACGTTTTGGACAGGATTTCTTTTGGATTGAATATACTGAAAGGTAATAAAAATTCATAATTAATATTTATGATAGAATAAAATTTATACAAGAATAAAATTTTCGTCTGTCTAGTTCATGGAAATATTTATATATTGTTTTATTTTTTTGAACATAAAGGCGATTACATAATAATATTAGTTTTTTTAGTTATAAACATAAATTATATTTTTTTACTCTGTAAAAATAAAGATTTATTATCGTTATTCTTTTAAATATTAGGAATCTATATAATAAGTTTTTCTTTTTTTTCCTAATTTTTAGAATAAATATTTATTCTCTTGTTTATAATATAATTATTGTTTATAATATAAATATATATAATTATTATTTAAAAAGAAAAAAAAGAACACAAATATTAATAACTAGATTTTAGATTATTATTAATTTTTTAGACTTTTTTAAAATTATTAATAACTAGAAGCATGTGAATAAAGGTATTATTCTACAAAATATTGCTTGTAAAATATTTATGTTTTGTTATTGCATTGCAGGAATCCTACTAATATTTTAATGAGCAGAACAAATTGGCTACCAAATGAAAAATTATGTATGAGAAGACTGAGGAGAAATGAAAGTAAGATGCACACACACACACAATTATTATATCTCTTAATAATTTTGAAATATTACTTATATACGCTCATTGTTTTATAGCGCAACTACAAAAACCTATTAATTTAGAGCCACAACAACAAAATGACACTGTTCGGAAAAAAAAAAGATTTGAGAATAAAACTGAAGAAGAAGAAGAAGATCCAATTGGTTACGATCGTATAAAAGATGTTATTGAAAACGAAGTGACATTTGACAACCAATTAGCAGCACTTTTAAATGCAGTACAACTTACTGAAGTTGAATTGACAACAAGATATAATGTCATTTGCTCTCATTTAGATGAAATATTCAGATCGATTTTCCCAGAATGTCGGACATACAGATTTGGTTCAACAGTGGCGCAATTAAGCTTTAAAGAAAGTGACTTAGATATCTACATGTACGTCGGTAAAATCGGTAAGAAATTTTCTAATTTTATTATCGCATAAATATATGAGTCGCATATTTAAATAACGTCCATTTCTGTTTCAGGTTTGCCGCCAAATTATTATAAACCGGATATGCCATCGCATATATGGACGACAATGGTTTTCAAGAAAGTGAGAAGAATTATGTATAATTTGAAATCTGTATTTACCAACATAATATCAATCCCTAAAGCGAAAACACCTATTATAAAATTCCGTTATATACCGACTAATGTCTCCTGCGATATTTCCTTCAAAAATGGCCTAGGCATCTATAAAAGTGACTTTTTACGATATTGTGCATTACGCGATCCTCGATTAAGACCACTAATGCTGCTCATCAAATATTGGGCGAGGCATTTCGGAATTTCGGGTAGTGGAAGAATTTCTAGTTATGGATTAGTATGTCTAATTATTTTTTACCTTCAGCAAGAATCGATTAGTCTCCTTCCGCCTTTACTACACCTTCAGAGAAATTGTATCCCACAGATTTTGAATGGCTGGCAAGTAAATTTTGATGAAAATACTGTGTTACCAGCTATTACCAACAGCAGTAATATTGCAACACTGCTTCACAATTTCTTTACCTTTTACGGTGAATTTAATTTTACTGCATGTGTGCTATGTTTATTGGATGGAAAAACATATTCATTGCCTGATTTCGCACAGTTAGATAAATTACCCAATTACATGGACAGATATAAAAGTTACATCATGGATAATAATACCAAGAAATTGGATATTTATAAGCCAGTATGTGTGCAGGATCCAATTGAACTTAATCAAAATACAGCCGCAAATACGTCAGATCGTGCATTATTAGCATTTCAACATTGCTGCAAATTTAGCGCTGACGTCTGTTCAACGGCTAGTGAAAATAATTACAATTATTTAATAAAGATGTTATTCACTTCAATACCTCCTCAATTGAAACAGTTAAAAAAGAAAAAGAAGAATTTCAGAAATGTAATAAAGGCGGGTCGTTTTCTCCATGCTGGATTACCAGAAGATTTTGATATACGTACAGATATTACTAATAAAGAGCAATACAAGAAAGATAATTGGTATTTCATCACTTTTAATCTAATAAGAGATATCTTTGAAAAGATTTTTAAGTTGCAAGTTGAGGTGCTTCTTGATCAAGAAACGAAACAACAAAAAGTTGAAGTATTATCTGATGTACACACCAAAAGTTATCAAAAAGTAACGTTTCGCTGCACAGGGAATAAATGTGTGTGGTACAATAGAAAAAAAAATGGTAGAACTCTTTTGGATCTTCAATTAAGTCTTCTGGAGAAAGAAGCAATTATGTCAGATAAAGTAGTGGAGCAATTAAAAGAACATGATGAAGCAAACAACATAAAGCTAAATTTTATATGTACGTTAGAAAAGGCGGATAACCCTGTAGCAGTGGTTATATTGCTGAACGATGAGGACAGTCAAAGTTACATTTTTCGACAATTTGAGTGTTTCGTAAATAGTTGGATACCAAAAATAATAAACAAAACATTGCTACACATGCTGCAGTACAAAAAGACCTATGATCAACTGCTATGCCACCAGTCATGATGATGTTAAAGTCATTTGTTTTTTGGCATGGACCAAATATTAGTGGTTCTTTCTATGTGTTATTCTATTGGCATTTCGTAATAGAATTCTGATCACATTTGTCTGATTAGTTAGTTCGTTTTTACAATTAATAATTTTAGAACATGTATAAATTCAGAATCCTTAGAAAAAAATATATACATTACATATATATATATATATATATAAATTATTTAGGATTCATAAAATAAAATTTCATTTTATGTTTTTAAATATTTATATTACAATATTATATTTATTGAATCCATATGATATTTAGGAATTATAATCTTTTAGAGTAAGTATAATCGTAACATACAATAAATGTAGATTTTTATAAGCACAATATATGCTTATGTCTATTTCGCTCTTCTCAGATTCATATCGAGAAATCAATCAAGTATTACATTTTCTACTCAGAATTTTAAATTGAGCAGTATTCATAATGCACTTAAAAAACTAAAATTTTTTTTAGATTGAAAGACATAGAAATGTACTTCATACAATTCCTAATAAATGTAAATTAATAAAAATGTATTACGATTGAAAAGGATTCATTTCAACGTTCGCGAACGTGTACTTTTGAAATATTTTTCTTATTTGTACGATAAATATGCGTGGAATGTACGAGGGTGCCTGGGACACATTTGTATTCGCGCGCGCGTTCAATTTTGAATATCAAGAAAATGCCCTCTGCCGAGTTTCACGGGCACCTTCCCCTTGTCCCTGCCCTACTCTACCCTACAAATTTCTTTAGGAATAGAACGGCGCGTGAACTCGCTTGTTTTCTAAATTTTCATAATTTAAAAAATCGCCTGGACACGAACGACTTTCATATACACGGTGAGAATTAAAATTCTAACTATTCACACACCTCTAAAATGTAAGAATAAACATATTGGAATATGTACAGATTGCCACACATGAATTTTTCATTTATCTTTGTTGTTTTGAATGTGATATTCAATAAGGATAACATAATATTTGGATAGGAATTCTGAACGCGCCTTTGAAGATGCTTGAAGAATAAAAAAATAATGTAAGATATACGTAGGTGATCATCACAATTAACACGTCGGCTGATATCATAATACATTGATGAAATTATATTGGATTTTACGAATATGTTTGAAGATAAAAATTCTTCAGATATTGCAGAGCAGTATCTAAATCTACCACGAACTGCTCTAACTCTAGAGTGTCAAATGATTGTAATAGGTTCTTATAAATGTATTCCTCAAAAAGTAATGATTTCTTACAGTGGTGTAAGATTTGATGTCCCTTTGGTAGAAGATGGTACATTTATTTTATTTATAACGAAAATATGGGTAAAAAGAGTCATAAGTTCTTTGAAATATTTTGATATTTTACAGATACAAGTTTTGTAACTTTGGATGTGAAATACAGGCATGTAATTAAGCTTTTAATTAATTTTGAACAAACAATGCCAGTACTATTCCTTTATATGTCTCCAAGTACAGGAACCAAGATACGTGAATTATTAGGAATGCAAGATCCAAAGGGACCATATTATGATCCTATTGGAAAAGGTACAACATAAACGAATTTTCTATATTTTAAATAGGTTCTGTAGTTTCTGTAATTTAATGATTTATCTAAAAAATATTTATTCAATCTCCGCAGTTTTTGATAAATATAATAATAGAAAAGATATAAAAGTTCTTACAATTAACGAAGCCGGATGTGATTAATATTTTAAATTTTTGATATTTTTTAGTTGAGATGCACAGACATATTACATTATTACTAGATAAATTACCGAAGGATTCAAAGGCGATACTAACAAGTTTATTCTTACAAGAAAGTAAAATAGACGAATTGACTCCTCAAGAAGCTAACAATATATTCATACGAGCCACACGGACGTTATGGGATCATGTATTTGACTGAATTATATTTTATTATATATAACATACATGTACATTTTTAATATGAGCATGTATACATATATGTATTTAATATTTTTATAATGTTTACAGTCGCTCATTACTACACGAAAGCTAAATCAAAACTTAACAACTACTATAAGTGCTACAGATACTACTGATGATGACGTACAAACG
>Ga0157364_1005721_pt1 | contig 12691 bp, 5 predicted proteins | sample AttsexASBM2_FD_111476 | JGI IMG/M metagenome (GOLD analysis project Ga0157364, IMG submission 111476) | Fungus gardens microbial communities from leaf cutter ant in Ribeirão Preto, State of São Paulo, Brazil - Atta sexdens ASBM2 | ecosystem: Host-associated > Fungi > Mycelium > Unclassified ... | reverse complement strand
ATAATAATAATAATAATAATAATAATAATAATAATAATAATAATAATAGTAATATTGCATAACATACATAACAATTGTGATCGTGAGAGTATCTGTTACGAATAAATCAGTTGCAAATAAATCTTGTGACCTTTTTCCAAGCTACATTCGGTTCTACTTCTTCCACCTTCCACGATTATTGAAACTTATGTTAAATCTGATCGAAGAAATCTCGTGAAATACTTTCAGATGTATTAAACAGATACAAAATGTAGTTTCGATAATTCGATTTTTTGGAAAGCTCTGATTATCTTCAATACTACTTTAATATTCAAAGAAAAATTGATGGAAAAACGACTTTTGCAGTAATTTAATAAATTATGTGCAAATAAACGGGTCTGTCAGTTCGGAGAGAAAGTGCAACACTATATTATATTTATTTATATAATACAAATGAATAAAGGAGCAGTGAGAATGTTCTCTAATGATGAGGAATGTAGTTGTGCGAGTCCTGAGGGCATCCTGGCAGCAGGTTCGTCGTCTCCTCGTCCGTGGAGCTGCACAGCATCCCGACTAGTGTATAATCTACAAAGGGCGGCAAATCCAAGTCGGTGGTAGCCGGATCGCTGTAGCTGTTAACTGTTCCGTGAGCCGGTCCGGCGCTCATCATCTGTGGCACCCGTTCAAGGATCTCACAAGTGTAATGACAACGTTCATTGCTGGGATAGAAAAAGGATTCGGGACTATTTCGAGATTGGATCGACGTTTCCGCTATGCCAGAGTTGTGAAACAGCTTTTCTGTAGTTTCCGATGTCTCTTGATTGCCGTAACAACTCTGAAGTCTTTCGTCCAGATTCGTTCGGATCGAATTTTGATGAATGACGCGATTATGTGGCTGGTTTTTAGCATCACCGTGTTCGAACATTTGGTGATAACTATCGAAAGGATGATACGGTTTGCTTTCGGGGCTACAGTTGCGTCGCACTGTCTCCTGTAGAGTGTCTTCACTCTTCGGTTTTTGATAGAGGCTGTATTCCGCTCTGCTCACCATCGGAGGTTGACAACTGTTCTTGTAGCACTCGACTTCTCTACGTGAAGATAAGAGATCTTCCTCCTTGACTTCGAAACTTTCCAAATGTAGTCTGTTATCTTGTTGATCTTGAGGCCAATAAGATTGCTCATGTTCATCTTTCGTATTTCCATCGATAAAACCTTTTTGACTCTGCGATCGGGGATAATTTTGGTAGCTCAAAACGTTGCTTGCGGGCTGATTTTGATTCTTTTCTTGAACATAATGATGCTGATGCATCGTTCGCCTGGAAGTAAAGCCGTTAGAGACTTTCTCAGACTCGAAGTTGGCGAAATGGAGTCTCTCATCCTGAGGAAGACTCAGGTGACTGCTGCTGGAGTCTTCGCTGAGAAACTGGTTCCAGTAACCCTGATCTTGATTTTGTTTCATTTCGTATTTAATGGTACCGCTGCCGAGGTCGAGTAAAGTTGGGGGTGAACGAGCTACGTCCTGGAGATTCGCTGAAAAATCCGGCCTCAAGGGTTGATCCAGTTGAAAGATTTCTTCCGGTTGAAAGAGATCGCCTGTGAAAGGTGGAAAGTCGCCATAAGACGCTTCTTGAGGAACCTGATTTGGCAAACAGTAACCAACGGGGTTTTCTTGTGGCGGAACATCCTGCAGCCAATAAGGCCCATCTGTGGGAGGCAACTGTTGAGGATATATCGTTGTTTGATGATGATGAGACTGTGGATACGACGGTACATTCGTCTGCAGCGAGCACATGCACTCGAAGGGCGGGCACGAACATGAGTATCCTATAATAATTTTATTATTATTCGAAATTTATTCTTATTAATAAAACATATAATTTTTTAACCCTTCGTCTACTGCAATCATATTTTTTACACTCTTTGTTTTTTTTTAATTTGAGTTCTTTTGTTCAACTCAAGTTTTTTTTACTATTCTAGGTTTTTAAATAAAAATGTGAAAATATTCGGAGTTATTTTTAATATCTCTTTATATTACTAAGTGGTTTTTTAATTCAAGTTTTTAATTTAGTAACAATTAAAATTTGAGCAAAAATAAAGATGAAAATTCAGAGTGAAATTCTGCTTGTGTCAAAAAAGATCCAGATTGCAAAGAGAGTTAATAAAACATATAATAATTGTTATTTATGGTATATGTAAATAACAATTTATTTTTCATTCTCCAATTACAATTTATAAGAAGTAGGCGAGTAAGTGCAATTTCCGCGGTTTACTGCAGATTTGATTTTAATAGTAATAAATTTTGCAAGTTGAAAATTGAAATTTTATCAAAATTCAATGCATTTTATGCACAGAATCCCAAAATTTGCGACTCGAGATATTACAGAGAAACTGATAAAAGTCGTTGTGTTTACTCAATTATGTTATCTTTGTTCAAAGTACGCGGTAGTTTTTGAAATGCGAGGATTTAAAGCTAGCCAATCACAAGCCGCTGTAGCAATCTAAGTTGGTATGCGTGTAGTAACGTTCGCGCGTTTTCGTAGCTCATTTGTTGGGTGATCGGCGAAGTCAAATCTGTAATCTCTCGACTTGAAAATAAACGAGTATGGTTTTAAGAAGCAGTAAATTTTAATGAATCCACTTCCGTTTCTGTGACGAGTGCAGTGAACGCGATACTTCGTTTAATACTTTGCAATGACAGTTGCGGCTCGCGAAAATCGAGGTTACAATTTTCGAGTGTCACTTGTTGCGTCACGGCGTTCTTGACAATCTCGAAAAGATCGTTCGCGAATTAAGCGTTGCATCGGTTGGTTTTAATTAATGTAAAATTGTTTTGTGAAATAGTATGTGTTCAATGTGAAACATCATCCGGAGCTGATGCTGCAAGAACGTTTGACAGAACGACGACGTTCAGTGAGTATTTGTTTCTTTTTCTTTACTTGTGTTTACGAAAACTCAATATTAAGTTCATTACTTGAATATGAGGCTGAGTTTTTACCTGATGCTATGATGTTCATTTTCAGCAACAGGTCATGTAATCAAAATTAATATTTGATATTCGTCAATTTCTATCACGTGATTTATTTTAACGTCGAAAATGAGCGTCGAGCGTCGGTATGAAAAGATACCTTAAGTTAAATATTTTAAGTGTAGAATTCGATTACAGGATGTTTCATAATACAGTCTTAATCAGTAATAAATTTTCTGTAAATTTTTAATCAAAAATATTTCTTGGCGAAAATAAAAATCTAAGTCACAAGTCCAATAAGAGAGCAACAGAAGCGAAACTTCTAGGCAAAAATTGAGATAACGAAAAGGCGTTTACTTTTTTACATTTCTCAATTTTTCATTGACTCATTTTTTGCTTTTTAGAAACTTTGTTTACACTTCTCTCGTCTTACATTCGATTATATTCCAATCTTCATTTTTTGTCAAGATTTCGATAATTGTAAATAAAAAATGATATTTTACAAATTAGGATTTAGGAAAGCAAATGGATAAAATTGTGTGCTTTGACTAATTTCAAATAGATTTAAAGAATTTTAATTTGAGAGTGTGTTACAAAAAATAAAATATCTCATCTTCAAATTCTCAATTTTCCTCCACGCGTCTGCAGTTTCTGTCGCAGGTATCTGTTCGCTAGCGCCATCTCGTTTACAGTTATATGTATGATTGTGTCGTTGTCGTCTTATGAGAAGGAAAAGTACACACATACATGTCGGAGCAATTGATGCTCTCATAATTCAATAGAGATTAATTAGTGACGTCTAATGTTATATTTTGGAAGTGATAACAAAGAACAAATAATAACCTTTATCAGAGATCAATGGAGGTGGTTGCGTCGTTCTCGACGACTGCTCGAGCGTATCCGTGCTTGATCTTTTAGTTCCTCTCAGTGACATTAACTGTAACATATGCATTTCATTGTAATTTGTTCATTAAATGTGACTTTTCATTGATTGCAGGAAGGCGCGGCCACAGATTGTAAGATTTAGTTCAGTCTCTTCATTACGGTGAGAGTTATTTTTTTCTTTTCTTGTACAATTAAATTAAGTGTAAAATATTTTGCAATATATAATTAAATTATTAAATAATTAAGAGACATCAAGAAATTCAAATATTATTGATATAACTTGAAAAAATATATCAAATCAATATTTAATCCTGAAATTGGAGGAAGATAAAAGAATTGCTAATTATAGCATTTTCGGAAACCATAATTTATTGTATTGTTTTATGATTAGGTTTATTTTTATTGCTGCACTGAACTCCACTAGCTAGAACTTTCTTTTATCACACATTGTCGTAGCTAGAACTTCTTGCTTTTGTCAAATATTAAACAGATACTCATTCCACTTTAAGTACAAAAAGTGTGCAATTAGTTCAACTATAAAACAGATCTCTTGTTTAATATTAGATGAACAATAAGAAGAAAATGATACGTGAACATTCGAATGTTTCCAAATGTCTCAGGTAGAACACGTACAATTAAGTCATAACAATATCATAGAACGTCATCATGACATCATTTGTCACTTGAATATGAACTTGTAAATGAACTTGTAAATAAGATCATAATAATGTATTATAATATTATTATGATTCTCTTTTGTTTTTACTTGAAGTAGCTTACGTCTTTGATATAAAATTACCTTGGAGCCCAGAGCGGCCTCTCTCGCTAAAAGCACTGCCAATCCTCTGACCCTCCTACCGGCACCCACGCTTCTTCGCGCCTCCGATGTAGATTTCGCCTCCGGTCGCGGATGGTCGTGCTGGCCCTTGGCTTGGAAGAAAATCGCATGCTCCGTGTGCCGCCAAAAGTGCGTCACGGGATAACCGCAATGACCGCGACACGATAGTATCTCTAAGCGACCGGTGCACTGTCTATTGGGGCACGGTTTGCCCTGTTGCTTCTTTCTGGCCTGCGGACAAAGTTGAAGCGTGTATTGAATGCAAAGAAAAATTGAATTGTTGATATCCAGGTAAGCATAGGTTGCAGTATTCCAAAATTCACTATCAGTACTGAGAATCTCACAGCATAATAAATCATAAATATAACGGCTATACAGATATGTAAATACAGATATGTAAATGATGTATATTTACATATATGTTATACAACACACTACAATAAAATCAAATTTTGATTAGAATAAAATTTTTTAATTTTGTTTTAATTAAAAAGTAAGAAAACTTTGTCACGTATACAAAATATATCTCTTAATGCTGTGTTTATTGAGTGCACGTAAATTATAGATTTTTAGCACTGGCAGTAAATTGGAACATAGAAATATAGAACATAGAAACCATAATGATATTATAAGGATATTTTTTTTTCTCTTTTTCTCTCTTTCTCTTTCATCATGACTTCATTTGTTACTTATAAGTAATGAATAGTCATGATAAGACATCCTATGATATTATTATGATTCATCTTACCTGTGTAAATCCGATTGACTTTTGATCTCTTATTCAAGAAAATTAACAGCGTCCAAAGATTTATTTGCAGACTCGCGTAAATAATTTTGAATTACTCCCTCGATTATTAACAAGACGTAACGCCGTCGCAGACAAGCGGACAGAATTTTGCGTCGCGACAAGAATGCCGGCGAACGTGTGTGACTATCGTGCGAGCGCAATTTACATTTATTATCGAGTCGAGATTTATGTTTATCGTTCCGTTATGCGCTTCGCTCACCTTATCGCAGATCGCCGGTCGGAGGTGAACCCTTCCACCGCCGGGCAGTATGCACTCCTGCGAACACACCAGAACGCCCAGGCAACTCTTCTTCAAAATGCTTACGTTGTGATTGTTAGTGTTTCTCATCGCCCAACCGGAGGCGTGCCTCCTTGCTTCCTCGCAATCCGGTCCATAGACTCTCCTCACATGTCCGTCCGCCCATTCGCACCAGGAATCGTATTCTACTACCTGAATCAAAATCCTATTTGAGATCGATCATGGCATTCGCAAGGATGTGATTTTATTGAATCTTTTGCGGGATTTGTAGCACGGATCACGACTATAATGGGAATAATATTGTGTAGCACATTGTAAAATAATATAAGAAATTGATCAATCACAGTCGATTATGAAGAGAATCTGATTGATCAATTTCTTATAACTGTCTTATAATTTATTACGTGTTCCCGTTATGAGCTCTTTAAACTCATTCTACAATTGCATAATTGTAAGTGATTGCAGTTGTAAAAATTGACTAATCACAGTCGAATATACTCCTCATATTTGACTGTGATTGGTCAATTCTTACAGTTACAATCACTTACGCTTACGCAATTGTGGAATGGGCTTTAGGAAGTACATATTCGCCCAGCAATTCGTCGGATTCGAGAGAAGAAACTTACCCTTGGAACGTTCGAATCGTTTATGTCCCACTCTTGATGAGGATGATGTTGCTGTTGGTTGCCGGCGACAGTCGCTGACATCGTCGGCGACCCCACGCGACTCCTGCAAAGAGAGTATTTTTAATAAAATATAAGTATAAATTACTTCAGACTTTTAAATCTTGCATCGTCACAATCGATCCAATATCGATTCAAATCGGCATCATTGTTCCGCGAGAGATTTTGTTACAATTGAGGATCGACCTTATGACCTTGCAAATTGTCCGGAATCGAATTCTGAGACTAATTTAGTATTACGCAATTGGCCGGCAGCAGTAGGATAAAATCCCGATTTATGGTGAATATCCAGCTGTACTTCGCGCGATACTTATGGGAGTTCGTGGGTGGTATGGCGCGACATGAAACACGTTCAAGTGTACTTTCCGGAATCCTCGCATCCATTGCGATCAGATCGAGGTGCGAAAGATCAATTCTCGATAGTCGTTATAGCTACCCTTGAAATTTGTCGACGGTATATCGTGTCTGCGGTCGCACATTTATCTTCACAGATAATCGAACATTTAATTCATCAAATGTGCTTGTGCACGAAAAGCAGACGAATTTATTAATAACTGGAATAATATTAATTAATATTGGAATATGGAATAATATTAATTAATGTTAATCAATAATAATAATCAGTAATCGATTGGAAAAAGTTATATCTTTCTTTGTTTCACAACTTTCACGTGCAAATAAATCTTATTGGTTCATTCTTATTTATTTATAATAGCTGCGTGTGCGTTCAGCAGAAAAAAGCAGCTTTACAATTGTTCTAAGATTTTTTAATATGATTAAATTCTTGTTTTTAACTTATGAATCTAAAAATGTAAACCAATCATAAGGACAGAAAGGACGACTTTCTTGCAGATCTAAAAATAATTTTGTTAGAGTTATCGTTAAAATGATTATATAGAAATCTCAAGTATGTTACTTCTGCAAAACTGCTTTTTCTATTGAACACAATCAATTTAACAGCTTAGACGTCAGTTTTTTTGCGAGAATTTAACATAAATTATGAAAGTTCATGCAAGAAGTCATGCGAAAGAGCAGTCATTTGATTAATTCGTTCTTTTGCATGTATTAATAAGGCTGAACATTTAGCTAATCTTTGTGTCCTAAATGGTTTTTGTCGCCACAGTCTCTCTTTCCCAAGCGGCGCAAGAAACACTTGTGTATAAATCCTCTTATAAGTGTATCTCTTCACGTCAGCTCACAAACCAGCTCCTGCCTTTCCCCCGTTGACATTAAAGTCTGCGCTTATGATCTGTGGCGGCATTACGGTATGCGAGGACTCCTCGAGTTGCAACCGAGTGTGCAACGACCTCCCGATCGTATATCACATCTCAAATAGATTTTTCACAGTTTTGATCTTTGCGAGAGAGGTGCTTTGTATACAGAATATCATGCACAACTTGATGCACAATTAATGAGTAATTGAGGGATTTTCGTAATAAATATGAAAGGGTTGCGATCAAAATTAAATAATTTTCATCATCCCACACGATTTTGCTGAAGTATATAAATAATTAATAAATAGTTAAATATAGATTTGAAAATAATTTTATTAGACGATCAAAATAATTATATAGGATACTCAACAAACTTGTTAGAAGATTCAAATTTTTTGCACTATTGCTTGAGTTTTCTACATAAATTTAATTATCCAATAAAATTATTTTCAGATTTGTATTTTTAGGTATTTTAGCAAAATCGTTCTTTCCATGTAGGGATGATATTATAATACAATAGAGTAACTTGATTAATACCTCTTGAAACTTGAATAAATGTCAGACACTCGCCAGACTCGATTTCCTCGGTCCTGTTAATTTTAGATATCGCAAATCTGCGAGCAGACTTGTATATTCATTCACTTGAATTTACTTGTCGCATGTTTGTTCGTCAGGGACGGAATTTCCGCGCCTCCTACGGTGCTCGCACAGGTTACGCGTTAGGTGCATGCACGCATCGTTTCCGTCGGTTTTATCGAGTCGCGTTCATAGTCGGACGTTTACGATCCTGAAACACCTACTCGAGAACGTTTCATCGCCCATGGGTCGCGTCTTCAACGACGCGAACCACCTGAATGAAATCCTTCCTCATGCTGACATGATCACTGTCGAGGAGCCGCGGTTCCAATTGCAGTGACCGCCAATCGTGTAAAGTATGTTTATTGCGCCCCTCGATTCGACACGCAGGCATTTATCGCCTGACATATTTCGTCTAGATTTCTGATAGCGATCATTTGCATCGTTACACGCGATATCAGAAACGACTGGCGGAATGACTTCTTTCTTGACTTCTTCCATTGCACATTGCCTTATCGTGTATATATTTAACGTCAATTTTTACTTGCTTGTTTTATTGATTTAAAATAAAGTATTATATAAATATTATATTTTTGCTTGCATCATGGGATGATCCGTGTGATGAAATAGATTTTAATTATCAGTTATAGAAAAACCAGTTGTTTAATTATTAATTGTAGAACAATAATTTTTCGTGATTTTGATAATACCGGTGTGCTGCGCGGGCATTTATTGTCTGACATATTTCGTTTAATAATGTCTAGATTAAATAAGAAATGATATAAGTAATTTGTTGCACGCATATCTGATAAAACGCTTGTTTCGAAGCTTAATTAATACAGAGCGTCGGGACAAATGAATGTTTATTACTATTAGAATCATGAATAAATACAGGATAAAGGAGTCACGATTTAATAAGAAGATATAACAGTCTTCTAGTCCATGTCTTTTTTAAATTCAAACCCTGTAGTGAACCTTGTTACTGAATAAGAATTTAAATTGTGGTTGAAACGTCTGTAATTGTCAATTATTGTTAATAATATACACAAGTTTTATATATTATCATGCTATCGAGTATCGGTATATTAGTTTGCATTACTGATTTATTTTAATTACCAATTACAGAAAAATAAAAAATCAATTACTTAATTATTAATTATAGAAAAATAATTTCTCGTGATTTCGATGATATCGACTCCAAAGAAGAAAGTATTCTTCTTGCTTTGTACCAAGTGATAATTCTGCCATTCTTTTTTGATGGTTCCTTATGCATAGTGAGAAGAAGACACGCGAAGTGCGTTTACTATACATTACGTCAACGTTTCTCTCTCTCTCTCTCTCTCTCTCTCTCTCTTTTCGTAGAAACGGCAAAAGTAGAATTGAACTGGAGGGGATGTGACAGGGGAAGAGGATAGCTTTAACAGAGAAAAGAATCAGCTTAGGTGAATGATTGCCCGGATCGGTGATAAAGTCATCGCCTTTAGCACCGAGTAAGATGATACATCGGCGGACGATGCTGCGCCGAGATTGTCCGAAGCCGAAGACGTACGCACACGCGTGTGAACACACGCGTACATTCTGGCGTACTGTCATGTCGTGAGAGAAAGATGCAGAAAGAAACGAAGGGGGAAAGAGAAAGAGAAGGGGACATCTCGTGTCTTTCTCGGTGGTGTGGGTGCACGTTCAGAATTTCAGATATTAAGGTAGATACGCACCGCGCGACAAGGCCACTAAAATATCACGAAGGGCACACCGTGAAAAGGAAGAAGAAATTTCTCATTCTATCCTTTCCTATTTCCTTCTTTGTCTCTCTCTCTCTCTCTCTCTCTCTCATACACTCTCACTCACTCACTCACTCACTCACTCACTTCGTTCTTCCTCTTTTGTCTCCTGATTTCTCTCTCATTTTCTTCTCCATCCTCTTTTTCCTTTCACCCTTGTTCGTTACTGTCCGCGATATCTATGCCCGTTCTTGCTCGTAGCAGGGCTAACGTCTGAATCTTTCCGCGAGATTAGCTCGCGAGTTAATCTCGCGCTTCTAAACAAGTTAATTCCTCGCTTTTAATTCGTGTTGTCGATTGCATTGTCCATATGAAAATACCGTCGATAGTTATATTACCCATATCATAATTTATGCTCCATTCGTTTATATTAATTTACAACCTGTCTATATTTAATTTTTTATCGTATTTTATTGCATTCTATTTCACATTTAAAATAAAATTAATATGTAAAAATACTTCTCATGATTGTACAAAAACAATTATTTATTGCAGTGAATAATTCAAAATATAAATGTAAAATAATTCAAAATTTTATATATAATTACATATAATATAATTATATACAACTAATGTTTAAACAAAAATTTCTATTCTGAGTTAAAAAGAATTAAAGATGTTAAATTCATAAAATTCTAAGCTATCTTTAATAATTTTTTTTCTTTATTCTTCCAGTTGTGAATTTATTTCTCGGAAAAAGTGTATAATTAATCTATGTATTGACAGTTTAATAATTTACATTACACAACGTTGCATTAACAACATTACTTTTTTTTTTGAAACAATAAGCTTACGATAAGTACTCGATGCCTTTTTGAATTTTTACTTAATTAACAGGAGTCAAATCACTTGAATTGTATTTAATGTTCTGTGAGATAATTCAATGAACATCAAGTGATGTTCATTATTTTCTCTCACCGAGAAAAAAATTGTTCAATTGGATAAATTAATTTAGTTCGTGTAATTAATCGATCAGAAAGCATTGGCTGCGTTCAGAAAAAACCGCTTTGCAACTGTTGTAAGATTCTTTAATATGATAATATTAGTTTATACATTTAGATCCAATGAGAGACTAAGGACAATCATGATAAAGAATTTTACAACAGTTGCAAAACTATTTTTTCTGCTGAACGTAGTTATTCTTTAACGATGTTAAATTGAATCTTTTTGAATTAAAAATTTATCGCTTAATCAATCGCGTAAAAAATCTATATTTTCTTATATCGATTTTGAGGATGAAAGATCTGTTTGATACATAACTACATAATGAAAAATGAAGAAATATTTTATGAAATAATAAATAATTCAAAGAGAGTATTTACAATTTTTTATATCATTTTTTATATCGTTAAACTGATCACTCTAATTGATGAAACCGATTATTAGTTGTTTATGTTCACTTGCTTGTTATTTTGCTTACGCTGATATTAATCTTTGCAATATCCATTTGTTTGCGAAGACAGTCTATCCACGTGTAATCTCGAATAGCAGAGGACGGAGCAGTTGGAAGATGGCACAAAAAATTGAGCAAAACATGTTGAGGCTCAATGAAATGCGATAGAACGAAAGAAAACCGGTCAGGCTGGATTTTTGTAAATTCGACTTTTTGTTGATTCCGTACGCTCCAAGAACATATTCAGTAGATCACGTTAATCCCGATATCCTAATAAGAAAGAGAAGGATGCGAGTACAATTGGTTCGATGCGCCAAATTTAAAGAAGCACGTGGGTCATCTTATGCAATTAATGTCACGGTATATTGACAAACAGCTAACTTGAAAATCTTAATTAAAAAATCTTTGCGCGAATTTATCACAATGAGATCGCAATTTTTTAGATCATAAAATTATACCTTATAATTAATTCATACTTGATTTGACATCGTCGATGATATTAAAATAATGAAAGAACGTTTCTCTAAAAATAATTCAAAATTTTGAATGTCATTTTGTCCTATTCTACGTACTATCATTGAATTAACAATCGCGGATCAACTGTCAGCTTCTATTCGGTTACCACGACACAAAAGGATTCACGACGGGGGTGGGGCTCACGAAGGTACCGCGAGTTCAAAGGGTTTCTTGGAGCGGTGAACAGAAAGAGAGAAAGAGAGCGTTCTCGAGATTCGAGATAAAGGGGGATCGTCTTACTCGCGGACATTCGTTTAATCTGTCTTCGAGGTGTTGGGCTGTGATCAATGGCGAGGCAGTAGTATATCCTTAATCGGTTTTCACAAACCGACCAGACGGCTGCCACCTCTCCAATTTGGAATCCTGGATTGTCCTTTTGTCTCGAGTAATACAACGAACGAGAAGATCGTAAAGAATTTGCCTTGAGTAATTCTTAATATATAAATCGGAAAAAATTTATATCATAGTATTGGAGTCAAATTAGAAATGGAAATTATTAACTTTTTGCAATTTGAATCTTTTTTTATACAAGCGAAATTAAGTTTTGTCATTCTTGCTTAAATTTCAATTTTTATTAAATAAAATCAAGTTAAAAATTGTTTGATAATGTAATAGAGAAAAGTGATCCATGTTGAAAAGTAATCCTGAATTTTTCTACATTTTTTGAAAGTTAAAACAGTTGGTTAAAACAACAAAAAAACTTGGGCTGGACAAAAAGATTTAGATTGAGATGGATAAAAATGTAATTGCAGATAGAGGGTTAATATATTATATAGAATAATTAAACAGAAATATTAATTTATCTTTATATTGTT
>Ga0157364_1005720_pt1 | contig 12694 bp, 4 predicted proteins | sample AttsexASBM2_FD_111476 | JGI IMG/M metagenome (GOLD analysis project Ga0157364, IMG submission 111476) | Fungus gardens microbial communities from leaf cutter ant in Ribeirão Preto, State of São Paulo, Brazil - Atta sexdens ASBM2 | ecosystem: Host-associated > Fungi > Mycelium > Unclassified ... | reverse complement strand
TGTCACGTAGAGGATAAACTCGATAAGTTGGATTAAGACATAAAACTTTTTTTAAATACCTCCTCGGTCGTCTGCAATTAATTTTAGTTCTTATGCAAGCTCAAGTTCACGACCGAAGTTGATATGGTACGCAACTCGTTAGTTATGATGCGCTTCACCTCCTGCGCCTCCAACTTGCTCTCTTTCTTCAGTCCACATTTTCGGCAATAATTAAGACTCACTTCATTGATAACGCTTGACAAGTACATTGAACGTTAAACCAACGCGTCTCGATCATTTATTTTAGATACTAATAATGACACCAAGATAAATGTGCCTCCTCAAGGTTCACGGAGGTCGACCGGACTTCTTTATCCGTCTGACATAAAAGTTCGTCATGCTGAGCAATGAATTGAAGTTGAAAAAATATCTAAAAATTGTCGAATCTTAAAACAGTCTCCGTTAAATATTTTTTTCAACTACAAATATCTGCACTAATTTTTGGAGCGTTTTTCGCTTTATTTATATTTATTATAATTTTGGATTTTTTCTTTTAATAAATTTGAAAATTGCGAAGAAACGTTTCGAACATTTTGAAAAGTTCTCATGTCGCCTATATTAAATCGCGTAAAAAGTAAATCGAATATTTACGCGCTTTTAATATTTTATATAAATTAATTTCGTTCTTTCAAACCTTTTTCCTTCTGCTTTTTTTTTCTGTTCATTCAAAACGCTATTTTGTGTTTTGACTTTTATATTACCCTATATTATATATTATTTAGCCATATTATAATGTAGTTAGATATATATAATAAAATTAAAATAATTGAGATAGTATCGAGAGAAAAAAAATAAAAAGAGAAAGATGCATTTCTGAGGGATGTATCAGCCGGAGAGGGAAAGTTTAGAGAGTTTAAGTGGTTCTTCAGGGGCTAAAGCTTGTGGTTACACATGCCACACCATCCGGACTTCGTTCTAGCAGACCGGCAACGAGACGCTCCTTTTAACATACCGCGACCTCGAGTGTTTCATCCGCGAGTTCATCATGCTGGCTGTGATTTAAGTTTAACCGTGCCAGACATCTATCTCCTCCTACCTATAGGAGAACTCTATTTCTCTCTCGGTATATACTCTCGTATACGTCGTATATGTATATCGATGCAAGAGTACCGTAAAAGCCGTGCATCATCCTGAAGGATCGCGCACGTGGCCATCCCTAAATTAATCTGGTTGATCCAAAAATTTTTCTTCTAAATCATATACGCGCACAGTTCACTTTTTTTTTTATACATTTTCGTTATTTTATTCAAAATTGATGCATATCTACTTACCGCTAGTTTCTACTTAAACGAAATTATACACATAAACATTGATGATTGAACACTAATTTAGAAAATTAGCGACAGAAAATTAATTTTTAATCTTTAGCTTTTAAATACATTTTATAATAATGATTGAAAAAGATAGAAAAGTCGAAGTCACAAATAATGCTAATTGTAATGCGCGTAATGCTTGCACATCTGGCGCGAATGGTCATGCAAATACATATGCTGCACGGGTAATTGTTGAGCTTTCTGTATGAAATGATAAGTATTGCAAAGCCGAGGGCAGATTAGAGCAGTCAAAGGAAACAAAAGCACAGGTGAACGAGAATGTTAATGCGACGATAACATAGTTATTATCGCGCTGAGGTATAAGCGTCTAACTGTGAAATTAAGTTCGTTGGAATACTACAAGAAATAACATGCCGTAATCTGATTTATTATTTAATCGATGTAAAAAAATGCGATATAAAAAAATGTGCGTTACGTAGTGTTACTTTTATTACTTTTTCCTCTACATTTACTACCTTGGTTATTTTTTCTATTATTATTTTTTTTTTTTCTGTTTAATATATCGTCGCGATTTACAGTTTTCTTTTTCGCGATGTATACTCGAGGAGTATAAAGTGTCACGAAGGTCGGAATGCAACAGCGTCGTTCGAATGCGAAAGTGTAACGTAAACTCTTGTACGTACCTCTAACGTAGTGAGGACTCTATACAGGATACCTAGCTACGTCAGCTACTTCTTGCTTACATAATATCCGATTGCTTCCCAGTCTGATTTCGCCCCTAGAAGATTCTCGTGTCCTCTGACCTCTTCGTCCTCGTCGTCAGTTCGGTAACTCAATACCTGCATTTTAATTCCCTGACTCTTCCCCCTGCGTCCTTTCATATCTAGTTACGGACGCTTCTCTACTTCGAAAACTGCGTATCGCGTTATGGACACCATGAAACGATTCGAGCAATAAGATATCTCGATCTTAATTTTGATATAATTTTGATATAATCCAGAAAAACGTGAAGGAAAGAAACATTCATTTTTTTTCCTTAAATGTAATAAAATAGTATAAAATATGTATATAAAAATAATTTTCACTGACATTCTAAATGATATTTATACATACAATGAAATACTTTGAATGCCGTTGCATAGAAAATAGCATCATCGCCTATTATTTCCTTTTGGCTTGTATATTTCTCGCAGTAATAAACTGACGATTAATAGTCCACTATTTGTGGGTCAAGGTGGCGTCATGAAGGCGCGAGAACGCAACTCGACCCATCCATATACATATGTGATGTGCTTTGAGAGAGTTCGTAGGACTCGGATGGCATCAGCAGCTTCTTGCTTACCTACATACAATATCCGATTGCTTCCCAGTCGCATTTCTGCCGGATGTGCTGCTCGCGTACGCCGACCTTTCTTCGTTCTCTCCTTCTCCATTTTGCTTTTCTTCTCTTTTTTTTCACTGAGTAACTCGAGACGAATTCTCTTATTTTTCTCCGTCGTCAAGTGACGCGTTCGCTTAGTCCCTACTAGAAAGGATAAGCGCGCGACTTTACCTAGATTCGCGTTTTAATGAGTGCTATTTAGTAATGATATGATCTAAAAGTAATAATTTCTAGCACCAATTAAAGAAAATTTTATCTTAATCTTTGATTAAATGGATAACATAATTTTTGCTTAATAATTTTAATTAATAATTTTGTTATATAAGCATAATTCTATACGTACAAGCAACGAAGCTTTTTAACGTAGCACATACGCACGTGGCTATTAGGTTGGTTCGCGTTATTATCAGTAAACGCCGGAAATTCTGATAACGCCATGTCCGTTTCCATCCTTCCCTCGACGCTTTTGCGTTTCCTGCATCCTTCCTTCTCTTTTTCGTATATGCTTTTCATTTCATTGCCCGAGATTTTCATATTCTCTTAATACTCTGTCATAACTTATGAAATTATGCATAGTTATTAACATTGTAAGACTTATAGATTCATTTGGCATTCCAAGAAATGCCATGGATCTGGACATGTAGGAAACCCGCGAAACGCATAATCTTTATATAGAAAACACCCGTGGAAGCCTCAAGAATATTACTTATAGATTCACTATATGTTTAACAATTACAATAAAAATATAATTTATTTTAAAACATAAATGTCGCAAGATATTTCTTTCTTTATAGTATTTTTCATAATATAATTTTAAGAAGTTAAGATCTTGATAGCTTATTAACTTTAAATACCAAACTATCATTAAGAGAGTAATTATGTACTTTTAATTTATTTACGAAAATTCTTTTGTAGATGTTACAAAATTACAGAAATTAATTTAAATTCTTGTATCACTTTTTCTTCTTTTACTAATATAGTTAATAATTATTATTCTTATTTTTATTATAACAAATAATTGTCTTATTAATTTATTCTCATTTTTCTGTTTGTCGAGGAAAAAATAAAAGTAGATAAATTTTTGTAATGAACATTTCACATATGCTGGAATATGTTTATGTTCTACGTTGCGCTCGGTCTGAGAAACTATGCATATTCATAGTCACGTAATGGAAGTGGGGGAACGTTGCGAACTAACGAAACAATTGTTTCCGAGTGGTCACGTAAAAAGAGGCCACTGCAGATATGGTTGCTCCCGTCAAAGACACATGTGTAGTTCTATGCCTTTTACCTGGTCGCGCGAATGCATCGTTAATTCGTATCATTTTATATCGGAAGCACGCACGAATATTATGCATTTTATTTTTCCGCTAAAAAAGGAAATTTTTTGTAACAAAAAGGAGAAGAAAAGAAAGGATTGTATTTTATTCTATATCGCATCTTGCTTTTTTTAAGGGAAAAAAAACTTGTTTTACAGGAAATAGAAGTAGTAAAAATTTGGAAAGTAAATAAGTATTTTTCAATAAAGAAAGACATAATCAAAGAGAAGGGTAACAATAAATTTTTTCGAACATTTTTTATTTTTATTTCTAAAGGCAAATTTTTTATTTGAGTGATTATACTTATTTCTAATCAAATTAATGTTATATTATGTTCCATTAAATTATTAATTTCTCTCTATTAATATTACACACACACACACACACACACACACACACACACACACACACACACACACACACGCGTGCGCACGAACACATTAAGATTATAGAAATATAATTGATATATAGTTAATCTTTCATATTTTTGAATTGCAACGTGCAATTTATTTAATTTTGCATGTGGTAGACAAAGAAAATAAATTTACGCACACATACATAACACATACATAATAACAAATTTAGAATAAAAATAACAATTACTGAAAAATTAAAAATTTTGGTAAAGACAGAATTAGTATAGGATCTATATTTTCTTAATATAATTATGATGTATACATTGGTCATTTAAGATTAAATCAAGCTTATCAATCAGTATTACAGTGCGTGATATATATTGAGTCAAGAAGATAGCAAATAAAATGCAACGATCCATTATACACTCGCTGACCCGGTTGGCAGGTCATAATGTCATCGTGATATAACTAGGTCGCCATGTACACACTCGAGAGTTCCGGTGTGGTTCATTATCGTGTTCTCCCTAAATTTCCGGCGAATATCTCTATATCGTTTTGGCTTTAAAGAATCGCACAGTTACTTGAACTCACTCTTATTCCGACATAATCCCATAAGACATTCTCTTTGATTGTTATTGTTTTATTTCTCACGTTGAGCTCTTTAAAGATCTTGGTGATTATTTGAAGTATAATCTTCACGCTAATCGTTTTTATTTCTGAAATATGGCAAAAGGTAATAAATATTATATTATATTATAACAAAAGACATAATAAATAAGCATTAAGATTTACATAAAATTATGTATCAATCTTTAAAATTTTCCAGGAATTACATGAATTATATTTTTTATAGATTACATTATTTATAAAATTGTAACAATTACAAGCTGCAAGCTTGATTATTTACACATTATTTCACTATCTTTAATTGTAAGATAAAAACATTTTTTATTTAAAAAAAACTATAAATATTTTTATTATTATTCTAAAGACTTTTTGTCACTAATTGCAAATTAAGTTTAAGCTTAATAATTTGAAAAGAAGTAAACTGTATAATTAAATCTTTAATCGATTTTATGCATTCGATTAACAATAAATAAGTTTATTATCTCAAAAATTTATTTAATAAATTTTATAGTCACAAAAGCATTCTTTATATATACTTTAAATTTAAAGAAAAAAAGATATTTCATATTAGAACATTTAACAAAATATATGACAAGTCTGTCCAGTATAAACTTTTTGTTATTATTAAAAACCATTAATGCTGTTCTTTACATCAAAGAAAAAATATTTTAACGTGTTCAAATTTATTAGGTAGATTAATTAATTTTCAAAATTAGAAATAGAAATGTTAACCTTTGAAAAAATGTTTGAGTATGTCATACGTATTGTTATGTCATTCTGGAAATATCATAATTAGAATCAAGTATATCATAAGCATATATTTTAATGTTAAAAAAATTATAGCTAAAAATTAATGTTAATATCACCGTATCTGAGAGATTTATATATCGAGATTTTATTTGCAATCAATCACAAATATTTTTCTTTAAAACATTAATGATGACGATATCTTGAGAGCTTAGCATCGTGCCGTTTATAAATGCAATTTTCCTGTTTCGTAATCATCTACAACGTCGTACATACGATAACACATGTACAAACATACACGCTATTTAAGCAAAGAAACACTAGACAAAATATTACTGATTGCTAATTGTAAGTAATACTGAACATTGAGAAGCTGAAAAGTTACAGAAATATCGTTTTTCTAGATTTGTTTTTTTCTTTTTCTAATGTGAGAATATATAGTAGAAAAAAACGGATAACAAGGAACTTATTATTTTTCTCTTTCCGCGGTTTTCACCATTTAAAAATCAATCACATCTGTTAATGAATGTAATAAACAACTATACTTAAATACTAAAACACTATATATAGTATTTTCATTGTGTGTGTGTGTGTGTGTGTGTGTGTGTGTGTGTGTGAGTGTGTGTGACATGAAACAACTTGCGATAAGAAACCGGTTTTTGGTTCGCGATGTCTTACAGGAAAACAAGATGCATAAAGATTTTCTCGTTATTATTTTTTCGAAGATAGTTATGTTTCTGTGACATTTTTTTGCAAAAATAATACTATTTATCGAGGCTTGGCAACAAACTTATCTGATTTATTCACGAAACTTGTTCCTAAATTAAATCATAATATTATTTATTATTCGCAATATATATATATATATATATATATATATATATAAAATGGCAATTATTAAACAAAAGTATTTGAATTTCTCAAAGATTAATTATTTTAATTTTGATTATTAATTTAAATGCTTTTAAGATAAATTGCAACGAAAAAGAAACATGAAACATTATGTTTTGTTCACAATCTATATCTATCTATATCTATCTTAATCTTAATATAAAAAAAACTCATTTGAAGCTATATAAAAACGGTTGAGTATTGTCGTTTGGAAAGTACATTTTCGAAGCCAACTCTCAATCTGAATATATTTATTTCTATTAAGCATATTTAATATAAAATAAAATTTAATTTAAAATTATTCTTGTTTAGTACAATAATCGAATTCAAGGCATTTTAAATATACGCAATGAAGAAAAAACGATCATGATAGATTGTGTTGATAGTATTAGTGATTATTTGTATTCGACATTCGTCTATGGTGACTTGACATTGTAATATTGACACCAATTCTGTTATCGTCCGTTAAACAGGTCATTGTCTTTTTCACCGCGGAATATCAATGATCGCATTTGACAATTTATCTATCGGATATTTATGAATTGTAAATATTTTTTTAGTATAATGTAGAAGATGATGAATTAGTTGATGATGAATTAGTTTTTTGTAATTCTCAGAAAATTTTTTCTTTATCAAGTTACCACACAAGACTACGTGAAAGCGGACTCCTTATAATATTCTGATATTGAGAATCATGAAATTAAAGACCTTTATTCTTTTATATTTTGAAGGTATTTGAAAGGAAAATTATATTCTGTTATAATTATAATTTTGAAAATTAGTGAAGTTGTGATATTCTTTTTGATACATTTATAGATAGCACATTTTTAATTTGGTTGACATACTTTAGATAACATATCTGCTTTCCTATATTTAATATTTATATTTGTGTCTTGTCAATGCAAATAATGCTACTAAGCCAGTTCAGCGTCATCTTCAATGATCTCACTCTCTTCAAGTGCGACAGGTTGAGATGAAGCGACTGTGAAATTAAATATGCGAGGGGAAAACCACGAAGTAGTTGACATATTTAACGTACACGCAAGCACAAGGCCGCTAATCATCATTTCACCCAAGCATGGAATCTTTTAAGATTAATATTCAACGTAGCGAACTTCCTACGTAAATTTTCTCGAGCAGCTTGTGGTAAGATTTGACGTGAAAAGCGGAAGTTAGAGTGGAATTTCCTAACGGGTATAAAATCCCGTTGAATTGCATTTCCACTGCATGCCACTTGAAAAACAAAAATGTAAAGAAAGATCAAAGAATCCAGAAATTTTAAAAAGATGTATACATATTCCTGTTTAAATAGGACATTTAATATTGCGATTGATATTCTTGTAAAGATAGCTTTTAGAGTAATTTATTTCAACATCGAAAATTGAAATATTTATGAAAATGTTTAGATACTATGTCTGATGAAAAGTTATTAATAAATTGTATGTTCCATATACGAAATTTTTATGTATATATACTTTTATCTAAAATATATTGTTTAAATCATTTTGTTTCTTTAAAATGGTTATACTAATCGTAATTATATTATCACAATTATTTAAAAAATGCAACGTTTTCTGTAAAACGATTTGCAGACCAATGTTATATAATCACAGCAAAAATATCCGAAAAACTATCGCTTTTGTAATTGCAATGTAATGTATTGTTACGTCGTTTATGTCAAGAGTACTGTGTTGTTACTGCAGAAGCTGTGAGAGATCATTGCGAGATTCAACTTAGTCACTTCCAGTCACTGCGTATTTGTAATCGAAATTCAATGTGCATGAGAGTGCAAAACGATTTATGCATTTTGATAATATCTTTCGTCGCGACTCCATCGGCAGCATGTAATTACAGAAGACAGATTCTCGGCGTAATGCGGCAATGCATCAGATTAAAGATTGCCTCATTGCGATAGTTTTTGCGCGATAATCTCAAGAAGATGATTCCAAAATTCGTTAATAGTTTAAAATAACTGAGAAATATAAAGTGTGAATAAGTCGGACACTTTGTAAGTTGCTTCAAGAATATTAAGAAAACTGTACTTTTTTAAATTTTATTTTTCAATTATAATGTTAATTACGTGACATTACATTTTATTTCATGTAATCCGTTTAGTCAATACGATTTATTTAACAAGAAGATAGATATTATTTATCTAATAGATAATGGATATAAGTTTAAAAATATTAAATATAATTTTTTATGAAAAAAAGAACGAATATTTATAAAATTTTATGTAACAATTCATAATTTTTGCTGATAACACACTGCGTCAGCGTATCATCGAGCAAGCAGTCATTAATCGTTTGAGAAATATTCTTGCATATACACTGTTAATTTTTTTGGCTAGCTAAAGAAACTTTCTCCTTCTCACTGTTAAGGATTTCTCAAACAATATAGTAATTTCCATTCTCTCTTTGATCTTTTCTTCTTTGTTTCGAGAAATGGAATCTGTATAAATTTTCTCTCTCACTGATCAATAATCGGGCATCAACATTGACAGATTTATGAAACAATTGTAAGTTAATCAAAATTACTGTCGTGATCGCATGATAATTTTTAAATTATCTTTTCACAAAAATTAATAAGTGAAACCGTAGGTACAGGTGCACTCTCGCTTTCTGGGTTAGAAAGTTACACCATTGGCAGCGCACCTTCCTTTGTGGCGCAATGTGCTTTATAAATGGGATTAGAATCCGTTCCGTGTATCTAATACGAGTCGCTTTATCTTGATGACCGACTGTTACAATAATAACGATGTTTCAACCTATAAAGATGTCGCAATAGCTTGATAGAAAAATAAAACCTGATTATAATGATACGCGAATCGATTGAAGCACAGGCCGACAGGTTGAGGTCGAAGGTATATTATATATGATTATATATTTTTTTATATAAAAAATTAATACAATTTACTTCAATGTTTTTTGCTCCATATTTATCTATGATTATTCGAAAGTTATTAACAAATATAAAATTTTTTTCTAACTAGAAGAAGGTAAGGTATATTCCTTGTGGTTTATATTCTCAAACGCAGTTTAGATTCTAAACAATAGCATATGTACAGTTGATGTCAAATGAAAATTAAATCCCGTCATATGGCAAATGATAAGTGTGTATACTATTATTAACGATTAAGAAAAAATCTCGCGCGTATCTTTAATAAGAAATCAGATACATCTATTCTTGATATACGTTCGAATGCATGTTTACAATGTACGTTCCCAGAAACGGGATAACTGCATGTTGAACACAGCAGCTGCAGCTAATCCCGCAGATTACAATTATTGACCGCCAACGTATTGTAGCGCCAGGTCGCATTCAATTGACCTTCGATGCACGAACTCTATATAGGCACTCTTCCGTCCGCTATGCGTGACGGCCGCTAGCTGAACTTGCTTTCAATTCTTAATTGTGCTAGTGAACTAATGATGGTATATATGAAGGAAGAAATATTGGCAATTATCGTAATTGGAGAGATTAATTTTCTTTTCGCACATCAAATACGTGTAATTAACGTGTATGTTTGGAACATCAATATTATAATTTATTATTGACTTCATCAGATTAAATTTCCGAAATTTCATGTTTACATAATAACTGATTCTAATTAACGGTCCAAAGATTTTTGCGCTAATTTTATATTATAAGATGATGCGTGTTTTGTCAATTATTTAATTATTCAAATAAATAATAATTAATCTAAATAAAACTATAAAATTTCATTGAAGTCACATATACAATCGCCACAAATCTAGTTTTTGATAATTGCTGAAATATTTTTTATACAATTATTTATTAATAATAATGATAAATAACGTGTAATAAATGATATAATAATAATAAAAAGTTAAGAAACGTAAATTTAATATGTATATATGCCGATTAACGAATTTATATTTTATTTTTTATCTATAAGTAACTTCACTCTTTTTTTTAACTTTTCAACTTTTTAATTATTAATAACTTTAACCTTTTATGTATAATACTTTTATTCCAATATACACAATCCTGTAAATATAATTTCTTCTGTGATCTTAATATCTGTGATCTTAATTACAGTACTTATTGTTAGCATTTCATATAATCAGAAGAGTACTCTTTTGTTACATATTCTTTGATAAAGGCGAAAGGTAATTCTCGTCCGATTAACCTTAATACAAGGTAAAAAGTCATTTATTTAGCTGACCACACCTTTCACATTGGCATGAATCGATGAAGAAATGAGGAACTTTCGCGTTATATTCTCATCCTTTCGAGTAACAATGCGAAAGCCTGTTCACCTTTTCAAGATCCGTGTTCAAAACCTTTCGTGATCGTCGTATCACATCATACAAACGTCGTAAATAATTGAAGGTTGATGTCTAATAGACTGCAATAGAATAGGTCACACTTATCTATGCATCATCTTGTTTAAATTTTTTTTGAAGAGTAAAAGAAGAATTTATATCATTACTTTATTGTTTTGAACTCAAATTTCAAATATCTTTTTTTGCTCATAGAAACAAAAATGAAAAAGTTAAGATATAAATATATTGCTTTTTCATTCAGTTAAGAAATGCTAGTCATTGCATGCTAAAGAATAATAAAAAAGCATATTATATGAAATTTACTACTATTAATATATACTTCAGTGACAGTGAATGACCTGTTTACGACAGACGGGTCTATCGGAATACAAACGGAATAAATTCGAGATCAATGGCTCGTGCACCGTTAATCTTGTAGCCTTCCCTCGCGTGGCTTTGCTCGATCAAGAATCTGATCTACCTATCCGATGACTTTGCTGGTTTCACGCCCGAACGATTGCACGGATCGATACACCTTTTCTTGTTCTATGAGTTTCTTTGAGAAATTTTCTTGATTCGACGAAAGCTATCGAATAATTTTATAGTGAAAACGATCCAGACAGAAAATAAAATCTGTTCGGATTTTATATATTAAAAATTATTAGTTTATCAAATTATATTGAATTAAATTGTTTATATTGAATGAAATTATCTTTCTTCTAATAATGTAAGAGAAGAGAAAGAAGAAAAATCATCAAATTAGATTGATAATAGTAATCGAAAAAAAAATTCCTTTCTTTCTTTTTTATACTTTAATATACAATTTAGCATAATAATAAACTGTACAAAAACAAAACATTAATTGATATATGTAAAATGTCCATACACACACACACACCCACACACACACACATATATATATGTATATTGATATACATATATTTATATATATATAAATACATATATAAATATATGTACATCTTATTTATTTAAATTTTGTTAATCTCTAAACTACATTAAATTATCAAAAATTCTGTCTTCATGCAATTATTAATAAAATAAAATTCTAAAGTATAATACCTCGTATGTTGTTATAAAGCACGTTTCTTTAACTTGTTTTAATAATTAAAGTTATAGTCAGCGCATACTTTTTTGCATTCGCGTGATGATTAACGCAAAAGTGAAAGGAGAAAACGTACTTATAAATTATCACATTTTCAAAATGCGTTTCTTGAAACATTTTTCTTCAAAAATTTTTTCTCTTCCAACTGCTTATAAAATGATTGATCTATACTGCCGCAACACTTTTAAAAATCATGGTGGTGGCAATTCAATGTGGCCCTTAGGGTAGCGGGAACTCTGACGGATCGCCGGCGGAAGCGACGATTTTAAGTGCGGACTGAAAGACATATTTCGGGACGGTGTTCTATATTTACACGCGGGTGTACACACCTATATGTACGAGAGAGCGTAGAGCGATTTACGTGTCTGCGACTCTCTCGACATTCCACGCAACTTTCTTTGTGGTTCCCCAGGGAATGTATGTGCATGCGTGACTCTCGCACTACACGCCGCTCTCTGGAATCCCGCTTACGGAATGCAATGCGAAACTTAGTCTCGCGACTTCATCTTTGACCACCGACCAGCAACATTTGTGGATTTATGTGGCGCTTAAATTACGTCGCTGTCGTTTAACTTACTAGCGCCGCTGACCACTCATTTCAGAAGCATTACTTATCATTAAGCTGTTTATTTGTAATCGTATATATAT
>Ga0157364_1005717_pt1 | contig 12699 bp, 11 predicted proteins | sample AttsexASBM2_FD_111476 | JGI IMG/M metagenome (GOLD analysis project Ga0157364, IMG submission 111476) | Fungus gardens microbial communities from leaf cutter ant in Ribeirão Preto, State of São Paulo, Brazil - Atta sexdens ASBM2 | ecosystem: Host-associated > Fungi > Mycelium > Unclassified ... | reverse complement strand
GTTGAACCTTTGCAGTTGCCAGACCGCAAGGTGTTTTAACAAATCAAAAGGGGTTTTTATATACGGCCCAAAGCTGAAAGCTTTACGGAACCCCCAGCCTAGCTGGGGGTTTTCTGGATACAACAAGCCAGAGGGATAATGTTACCCTCTGGTACCTTGAGTATTTTTAACCCAGTTACCATCTGGAGCAACTTCTTTTAGATAATTATCAAAATCGTAAGTTGAATAATAAAGCAAAGTAACCGGCGGAGTATAAATAGCATTCCATAAATGCCCCCATATTATTGCTATCCGCTGAACATAAATATCGAGAATGACCCCGGATATAGTTATATAGAGAAGAAAGAAAGATAGTATTAATTTCTTTCTCAGCAAAACATCATAATACGAAGGCAGAACTCTTGATAACAACAACAGGTTACATACTACTAAATACCTCTGAACTGCAGAGAAAGAAATAGAAATTAAAAAAGTTGCCGGAATAAAAAAACATAGAAACCTATCTATCTTGCCACAATCTCGCTTATCAAGCAGGAATAGAACAAGTATACCAAACTGAAGAAAATTCCTAACCAAAAAAACACCTAATGTGTTTAAGTTAGTGGATGCATTGGCCCAATCACTTTCCACATATCCACTTAAAGCATAATTCGCAATACTTAAGAAACTAAATTGACTGAGGATAAATGGCAATAGAGATGCACTAAATAAATAACACAACAAAGATAATGGAATTATATACTTCTTACGTATATTTATAAATCGACTTGCTATAAAGCAAAGAGCTACATAAATCATTGAGAAATGGACGGTAATTGCCAAAAATAAAAAAATCAAACCTTTCTTTTTAGAGCCAGAAAAATAAGTTGTAATAGCAAACACTGAAATAGCAATTGACAACCCAAACCTAAGGCCTAATGAAAAATTTATAATATCAAAGGCAGATAAAATCAGAAAAAAAGAAATTATTTTTCTAATACCACTCATTTCAACACCAACAATCTTATTACCATTCCTCAAAGAGGCTAGTATAAAATAAATCATTGATGCCCCATAGATTGCCGGCATTATAAAGTATGGAATTGAAAGCTTTTTAAACACAACTATCGTTAAATAAAAAAACACATCCGGGTGACCACTAAGAAAACTTAATACGGATGTAGCTGAAGTAAAACTTTCATAATCTAAAAACCGTCGATATGAATCTCCATAAGGGGGCATTTTCAAAAGAAAACAAAAATAAAAAAATGAAATCAGCATGAATGGCAGTCTACTATTCCCTTTTTTATTAATTGAGATAACTGACATTATTAAACCAATGACGGGTATAAAAAACGTAGCGATAAAACTCAAAGGAAGATATTTATTAACTCTCATAAAATGCCCATAAAACCATTATTTTGATTTAACTCTTCTAAATATAGGCTTCAGAAGAAATGTTGATACATGTAATTTTAGAACCAACCCATTCTTAAATAGATAATTACACAATGTCAAGGACATTAACTCAGTAAGTAATGTGGCGATTGCTGCGCCTATAACTCCAAACTTAGAGATGAATATATAATTAAACACAACACTAAAGATAGTTACTAATAACATTTTCTTTGAAAGGTATATATACCCTGAGTATTTGGCAATAAGCCTGGCTGATATTGTTCCTAACATGCTAATGAATGTTGATATGCATAATATAATCATTGGCGTGAATGAAGATACAAAACTAACACCATAGAGAGTTTTTAAAACCCAATTACCTAATAGATAAAATCCTATAATCACAAGAGATGAAAACAAAGAAACAATAATACTTATCTGTGCCGCATTGAAAATAGTTCTTGACTCAGAATCCTCACGAAACATCGATGGTAATGAGGATGTTATAAATGAATTACATACAAATGCCCAGGAACTAGCTAGTGTTGCCGCTACTGAGTATACACCCACTGCAGCAGAGTTTTGCAGGCTACCTAATATCAACATACCTAGCCTTGGATATATAGCAACAGAGAGAGATGAAATAACCAAACTCAAACCACACAACAGAACATAGGACATATATTTTTTCTTATGTCTCTTCGTTTTTGGATAGTTCTTGAAATTTTTAGAATAAGATATAATCCTAACACATAGCGGAATCAAACTTGTAAAAACAATCGGGATACATAGAAATATAGGGTTTAACTTTAAAAAAGGGATCAACCAACGAATCATTAAACATATAATTAAAGAGCAAGTATTTACTATTGTATTTCTCTTTGATTCAAGTCGCGCATCATAAAAAATAGAAAAGACATCAAGGGAATAAAAAAAGCAAGATAAGAAGACGGAAAAAACATAAAGGAAGTTAGTGGTGTCATATTTAATAAAAAAATAAATTAATATTGGAAGCGAGGATATCAAATAAACACCACCGCGTAATCCAACCGTCGTATTTATTAATCGAATTCCTGAAGACTCTTTCTTTGCGACTCTTTTGAAGATTATAACATCACTCCCCAACTGAGCTAAGACTTGAATTATCTGGAACAAAGACGTTGCATATGCTATTTCTCCAAATACAGTAGGTCCTACATATCGAGCAACAAATGATGTTACGAAAATCAATCCAAATATCGATATTACTTTTTCCAACATCATCCAAAGAGAGTTAAACAATACCTTCTTTTCCAACGATTGCTCTCCTTTTATTAAATGTTGAAAAATAGCCTATTGAAAAAAACCATATAAACATAAACAAAAACACATTTTAGATACTTTTTCATACTTGCACAAACTATCTTTGGCAGTTGCTCATCACTATATACATAGTGAGAACCTCGTATTAGATCTGATGACTTAACTATTTTATAATTTACAAATATATCGTTATCAGGAAAGGTAAATCCTCTACGCTTATACCATGAAATGTCAGATACAATTTCATGCTTAAATGTATCACCTGAAAGTTTCTCACTGCGTATATGGAATCTATCTGATATTTGCTTAAGGTTTCTATATTGGAAATGCTTGAGTCTGATACGAATTGACGCTGCATTGAGCAGATTACAAGGCCACCCCTCCCCTTGAGTCCAGCATATCGTTTTTTTATTTTTAACGAACCTTATCTCTGAATGGTTACACTTGTACCATTCAAGCTTCTTAAAGCTTTTGTCAGAGTCACATTCTATAGAGCTGATTTCCCTATGATAGTCGCTTTCGGTATAATAATATTGAAATGATGCATTATAAATATGATCAACTTTTTTTGGTAATGCACTAATAAATTCTCTAGGGTCGTCAATATAGAACTCATCCCCATCAAGTCGACACCACCAATCGTTATCTGAAGCTAGTTGCTTATACTCTCTATATAATATCTGTCTCAGCCCCTCATTAAAGTTACCACCATACCTACCCCATAACACCACATTCTCAATTTCTTTTTCAAGGCCCTGAAGTTTTTCCCAGGTGTCATCTGTACTCATATTATCCATAACGAATACTTTGTTGGCCCACTGAGCGGCGGCTGTTATAGTATCATAAATAATATCGCCTTCATTTTTAACTACAACTAATGCGTAAATATTGAAATCCGTTTTAATTATTTCCGTCATTCATTCTCTCCATACGTCGATTCTTTTTAAAAAATAGAGTGTATAATCTGGTGATGAAATAGTAACTTTTTAGTTTGTATTTGATGAATATCTTCAAGTTTAGATATGTCAAATGCTTTGATAAATCATTGAAGGTTATAGGTTGCCCCCTATTTATTAAATCCTGAACGTATAGGCTTTTAAAATTACTTTTACTTAGAGACGCTTTATGTTTATCAATAAACATTAAATATCCTGCATGCGCCCTGCTACCTGTAGTGATTCTTGGCCTATCTTCATCAACATAAAATATATAGGTAGGCTCACTTAGCTTGAAGCAATATCCATATTTTTTAACTAATCTATACCACATATCATAATCCTGCCATGCAGGAAAATTAGCATCAAATCCATGCAGTGATCTTATATAAGAAGTTTTGGTGAACAACTGATTACCAATCATATTAGCGTCACCTAACATTTTTATATCAATCTTCCCTTCAAATAAATCCCCGAGTTTTTCATTACTTTGGTCTTTGTATATTCTGGATGCACTTAATATACTATGCCCCATAACACGAAAAGCATTTAAAAATATCTCAATCCGTTTGTCAGTAAATTCATCATCATCATCAATCCCAGTAATGAAATCACCTCTTGCTATCTCTATACATCTATTTCTTGAAAAACATGCTCCCTTTGATGTTTCATTAGTTAAATATCTAACCCTATTGTCTTTTGAACTATACTCCTCAAGAATACTAGATGTATGATCACTAGAACCGTCATTGCATATAATAAGCTCAATATTCTTATAAGTTTGATTCAAAACCGAATCAATTGCCTTTCTTATTAAATCGCCCCGATTGTGCGTGGGCATGTAAACAGTAACGAGAGGATCTTCTTGATTAACCATGTAATTTACCTATGCCATTTTTTATTCTCTTTAATGAAAATGCCAGTGATGGTGATATTTTAATTAAAATAAGAAATATAATGATTTCAAATTTCATTGTCTTACACCGCATTAAGTTTGAGAAAGTGAAGTTTTTTTCATGATCAGCTATTTTCAACTTCTTTAACAAGCTGACAACTCCATCTGGGGATTGATTGATAATTACGCAGGATGTAACAAAAATACCATGGAAAATAAATGAATTTATATAATTACGTTCGTATTTTTCATAAATATCTTTATTTTTAAGAAAGCATTTCATCTCCTTTAATATCATTATCTTATGATTTATGATGTTATTATTAAACGCTCTCATTATAGAACCCTCTCTGATTCTATAATTATAGAGAGGTTCATTTATAAATTTAACACGCTCATTAAAGAATAATTTATATGCAATCGCAAAGTCTTCGAAGAGCATCCCCTCCGGATAGTTTAGTTTATCAAAAACATTTTTTCGATACAGTTTCCCCCATGCATTTGGTATGAACTTTATCGCTTCTATCACGTCACCATATATATCTGATGAGTCCTCCCAAGATAATTCATTGAAAACAGTCCTTATAAAATCATTATTCTCAGATATTTCATTATACCCACAGCAACATATATCAAAATCATCTATGGACTGTATCATTTTAGATAAGTAGTCAGCATTTAAGTAATCATCGCTATCTAGGAATGTAACAAACTCACTCTGTACATACTTTAGTCCATAGTTTCTTGCAGAGGAAAGACCACCATTAACTTTGCTTACAACTCTGAAATTACTTAACTCTTTTATTTTTTCTTTAATAATTTCTACAGAATTATCTAGTGATCCATCATCAACAAATATCACCTCAAAATCTTTATATGTTTGAGATAATAAGCTTTCAACACAATCAGAAATATATTTACTTACGTTATATACTGGTACCACAACAGAAATCATACTCATTAGGCTACCTTACTAATTTTCTATCTTTATTATACAAAATTGAAAGCATGCCTACTGGGATAACTCTCATCAGGGACCTTATTACAAAAATAAACCATCCCTCACCTGGTGATGTTATTGATAAATTATTTTTTACCTTTGCTAACTCAAATTCACTTTTAATATAATTCCAGCCCCTTCGTTTCTTTACCATATGCTGCCCTGCTCGTGCATAAACGAGAACTTCCGGTATATTTTCAATAATAAATCCAGATGATATTAAACGAAGCCACAAATTATAATCCTCCATAAATAAATGGTGCTTATACCCTCCCACAGATTGGATCTCGTCCTTTCTAAATGCTGCGGCCATATGGTTTATGGGGTTTTTCCATCGAGAATATGATTTTATATCTTCATACTTTTCTGGCAGGGATTTGATTCTTTCATTGCCCTCGCAGTCAAACTCAATAATATCTGAACCTACAAGAACAACTTCAGGGTGGTAATTTAAGAAGTTAATCTGTTTTTCAAAACGTTCTCTATGACATATATCGTCAGTATCCATTCTTAATATAATATCATAGCTACACTTTTTCATGCCTTCCTGTAACGCTATCCCTAAGCCCATATTTTTTTCGAGTTTCAGTAGTCGTATTTTTAGCGCATCAGAAAAATCCGCTACTAGACTCTCCAGGTCATGGCCCACTGGCCCATCAAATACAATAACAACTTCATCTGCTAATAAAGTTTGTTCCACTAAACTTTCTAAGCATGCCTTAAGATATTCTGGGTTTTCTTTCTTATATAAGGACATCAAAACTGAAAACATGGAGCCTCTTTGAATTATTTGAAAGCCAATAGCCACTCATTCAAAATCTCTTTCTCCGAAAATAGAGTAGAGTTTTTTAACGCATTTCTACTCATTTCAAAACGGAGTTTATCATCACTCATGAGTTGAATTAGTCTTGCTTTGAACTCATCATCATCGTCATAATTAATAATAAATCCATCATCTTTAATTATCTCCCTCGGTCCTGTATTGCAATCAAAGGATATAACTGGAAGCGCAAAGTTCTTTGCTTCAATGAGAACCATAGGTAAACCTTCATAACGTGAAGTCATCAGCAACATTGCTGATTTTTCATACCATGATTTTAAATTTTTATTCGGTGTTTGAATTTTTACATTGTTCAGTTTTTCTCCAGAAATTATACCTTCAATTTCCTTCTGGTCCTCTCCACTGCCAACAATGACTAACTCCCAGCCTAATGTTTCGACTTCTCCCCAAATTTTCAACAACCTCTGAAAGTTTTTTTGGTATGTGAATCTTCCTACAGCTAATGCTATTTTATTTTTTTTATTTATATCACCATTTTCAATGGTTTCATGTTCATATGGTGAGCAGTTTCTAACAACACATACTTTCTCGTTAAGCCTTTTAGATAAGTAAGACCTATCGGACTCAGTGAGCACTACGACCTTATTTGACAATAAGTAAGCTGGCCACTTGACTAACTGCACTACTTTAGAAAATGATTCTATTGAAACATGATCATTACATATCACTCTGGATTTCACATTAAAAAACTTTAATAGAGGAATGGCTTGTGCTGACAAGCGCCCCATTGATAAAACTATTATTATGTCGTAACTGTTTTTTTTTATATGATTACAAAAATAGATTAAGTTAATAAATCTTGATCGATACTTAGGTGAGACAACCCCCACTCTATTGTCCAAGAAATAATATGGTTCGCCTTCAGACAAAGTATATATTTTTACTTCCAAACCATTTTCTGTAAATAAATTAGATATGATTGAAGCTACTCTATCAGTACCACCGCTGTTCGAAATGCCATCTATAAGGATACATATTTTCATCCTAATATGCCCCATCTTTCTTTAGTACCACAGACACGGTTTTGAAAAGAATTGCTATATCGTTCCACATCGACCAGTTTTTCACATACCATGCATCAAAATAGACCCGGGTTTCATAATCGACATCACTGCGCCCGCTCACCTGCCATAGCCCTGTCATGCCGGGTTTGCTCATCAGATAATAATCGACCTGGTCATGATAGCGTTCCAGTTCTTCCTGAATAATCGGTCTTGGGCCGACCAGACTCATCTCACCCTTGAGTACATTAAACAGCTGTGGCAGTTCATCCATACTGGTACGACGCAATATATCGCCGATACGGGTAATGCGAGGGTCATTTTTCAGTTTAAAGGTCGCGTCCCACTCTGCTTTCGCCTCAGGATCGGTAGCCAGCAGTTGTTCCAGCAGTTCTTTCGAGTTCACTGCCATCGAACGGAACTTCAGGCATTTGAAAGGCTTGCCATGTTTACCGATACGTTCATGACCATAGATTGCCGGGCCGCCATCTTTTTTTACTTTACTGCGGATATAAAGCAGTACCGGGGATAACAGCACAATAATCGCCAGCGATGCACTAATATCAAAAGCACGCTTAACAAAACGGGATGACCATTTTGCCAGGTTCTGATGCACACGGAAGATCATTACTTCGTGGCTAAAGATAAAAGACATATCCGTACTGTCCAGCGGCATACCCCGCAGTGTCGGGATCACCGAAACATAGCGGTAGCCTTTAATCATCAACTCTCGTAACCAGGTATTGCGTAACTTGCTCTGATGGTTCTCGACGGCTACGATAAACTGCATCCGTTTATCCACCCCTTTGCCCAGCCAGTCACTTTTATGGTGCAGCAGCGGTATTCCCTGTAATTCATTCTTATCAGTCATGGCTGAGTCGCTATTTATAAAAGCGATAACCCGCAGCCCCATATTGGCTTCACTGCTGATTGCCTGCCAGGCATCGATCGCATTTTTTCCGCTGCCGATAATGATGGTATCCCGCTGCCAAAGTCCTGCTTTGTTTAGCAGTTTTTTAGTCAGCATCCGTAATGCCGGCACCATGATCAGGATCAGTATCCAGGTCAGTACCCAGAGATAACGGGAGAAATACCACTTCGCGAAAGCGACAATAGCAATTTCAAATACTGCGAAGATAATCAGTGTGCGCAATATCTCTTTCAGCTCAAACCAGAACGTCTTGCGGTAAAAGTAATGACGTAACCGAAAGGCAAACCAGCCAATACAGCATACTGCCAATCCCCAGTGCAGATTAATCCAGCCTTCGGTAGGTCCTTCCGGAATACGTTGCGGAAAATGGCTCAGGGTAAGTTGTAAAACTCCCCTGGCAATATAAATCGCCAGGGTAAATCCAATAAAATCAGACAAGATCAGCATTATACTGACCCAAAAATTGCGTGTTACGCGCGTCATGGTTTCCTCACCAGCATCCCGTGCCCGGGGAGATAATAAAGCGAATGGATTAAAAGGATTCAGTAAACAGGCAGGGTAAATTCGTCTGCTGAAATTAACGGCCCGTCTGGCGGGCCGTTTTTACTACTTTTTATCGTCGTAGGAGTAGCCATAATGGCTATAGCCATAGCCGTAATAGCTGCTGGCTTTTTTGATAATACCGTTCAGAATACAGCCTTTAATTTCTATCCCGCTCTGTTCAAAGCGTCTGACACTGACTTCCATCTCTTTCGCGGTGTTCTGCTCGAAACGGGCCACCAACAGGGTGGTGCCGGCGTAACGGCCAATAATTGCGGCATCCGTTACCGCCAGTATTGGCGGAGTATCCACCAGAACCAGATCGTAATTCTGACTCGCCCACTCGATCAGTTGCTGAAAACGTGAATGCATCAGCAGCTCTGCCGGGTTTGGCGGGTTAGCGCCACGGGAGATAAAATCAAACCCTGCCGCTGCAACAGGTTTGATAGCCTGCTGTACCGTGGATTTACCGGAAAGAATATCCGACAGCCCATGCTCTGTACTGTGGTGGAAAATCTGATGGGCATAACCTTTACGCATATCTGCATCGATAAACAGTACCTTCTGGCCGCTTTGGGCGATCACGGCTGCCAGGTTGGTGGTAACAAAGGTTTTACCGGCGTTCGGACTGGCACCGGAAATCATCAGAACATTATTACCGGCCTCCATCATGGCAAAATGCAGGCTGGTACGCAGGCTGCGTACCGCCTCGATAGCCAGGTCGGCCGGATTATCCACCGCCAGGAAACTGGTGTTCTCCAGCTTTTTCCCTTTTATCTTCAGTGAGCGTTTCGGGGTCTGGCGTGCCATCCATTCGGAGACCGGTACACTGGCATATACGTTAATGCCCAGCTCTTCCAGCTGTTCCGGTGATTCAATACCACGACGCAGGAATGCCCGTAATAACACCAGCCCGACAGAAATAAAGCCACCCAGCACAAACCCGATTAGTACAACCAGTACTTTTTTAGGTTTAACCGGTTTAGGCTGAGTAATGGCATTATCGACAATACGCACATTACCAATAGCGCTGTTTTTGGCAATATTCAGTTCCTGCTGACGGTTCATCAACTGCATATACACGGCCTGACCGGATTCCACATTGCGGCTTAAGCGTAATACTTCCTGCTGGGTCGCCGGCATGCCGGATACCTGCTGGTTTAGTTTGGCTTTTTCCTGTTGTAAAACTTTACGTTTTTCCAGCAAGGCTTTATAGGTCGGATGGTCTTTAGTGAATAGCTGCGAAACCTCCGCTTCACGGAAAGTCAGCTGATTCAGCTGATTATCCACATTCACTACCTGGTCCAGCGTCGAGCGGGCCTGCAGGTTCAGGTCTACCGAATCACTGCGCTTACGGTAAGCACTCAGTTTATCTTCCGCACTATCGAGCTGGGCGCGCACCTGTGGTAATTCCTGGTCCAGGAACTGCAGGCTTTTGCTGTCCTGCGCGGCCTGTAAGTCAACATTTTGCGCCAGATAGTTGTCACTGATACTGCGTAATGTTTTCTGGATCAGTTCCGGGTCACTGCCGGTCAGGGTCAGAGTTAACATCCCGGTATCTTTCCCCAAATCCACCGCAGAGAAAGATTGCTGCAGATTATTGATAGCATCCAGCCAGCTAATATAGTTAACCGTAAACTCCGTGCCAGGTGTTGCCTGCAGGTCGTTGATCAATAATGACAGACCTTTAGCTTCCAGTAACTGACCGATATGGCCCTGCAGATGATAACCGCCGCCGGTTAAGCGATAGTTACCGTTCTCTTCGGCGGTCAGGGTCAGGGGTGGCACTTTCCCTTCCTGTTTTTCCACATAGATTCGGCCTACAGAGACTCTCCCTGGCTGATGGCCGGTCAGTCTGGCCCAGCCACGGCCAAAGACCGGGAAATATTTCTGCGTGACCTGAGCCTGTAAGTTCAGGTCATCGACCGTCTTACCGAGGATCATGCGCGACTGTAACAACGCAATTTCCGGCGCAGATTGTGGCTGACTGTCCGGCAGCATCTGGCTCAGGCTGTTCAGCAGGGCATTTCCCTGCTTTTGCTCTACCTGAACCAGCGCATCAGCCTGGTAGACCGGGGTGGCAAATAATGCATAAACAATGGCCAACACGGTAAACAGTGCCGTAATACTGATAATCAGTTTCCGGTGATCAATCAGCTCACCGAGTAACCTTCCCAGATCAATTTCATCGTTGTCCGGCGAAGCCGGCTTATTCGTTAAAGAAGAAGACATGCAATAACTTCCTAAAGTTAACCGCCCAGCTTGCGGGTCCATTCCGTCGCGGACTGGTCCAGTAGCTGATAGACAAATTCAAACGCTTCCATACTCTGGCGATACGGATCCGGGATTTCTTTATTCCCCAGCCAGTGACCGAACAACAGGGTTTTCCCCCGGGCTTCCGGGGCAATTTTTGTCACCTGTTCAATATGGTGTTTTTCCATCACCAGGATCAGGTCATACTGACGGCCCAGTTTACCGGTGAATTGCTGGCCTTTATGACCATCAAGAGAAAGACCATGCTTTTCCGAGACCTCGATGGCCGAGGCATCTGCCGCATGATCTGCCAGCGCCCCTACCCCTGCCGAGTCTATTTTCTTGCCGGGTAAAGCACGGCGCAGTAACCGCTCACCAATCGGTGAACGGCAGATATTACCGGTACAGACCACTAATACTGAATTAAACATAATCAATCCCAGGTTTTGATGTAATGGGCCGTTTCGGTCATGTTATAGACGCCGGTAATCGTCGGTACCAGCTGGGAAATAACGCGGTTCCAGCGCACGACCGGTGCAGTGGTTACATAAACAATATCGTACGGACGCAACTGGAACTCGGTAGACAGCACCATGGTCGAGGCATCTTTGGCATTCAGCTGATAAATATTCGCAATCCGGCCATCTTTGTCTTTCGGGATCTGACGAATAACGAAAATCCCGGAGGCATCCGCATACTGCTGGTTAACGCCCTGGGCACTGCTCAGTGCTTCCGCCAGGGTCATGCCGCTGCGGTCAATTTTCAGGGTACTCTGCTGGCCGACTTCACCCATTACAAAGACTTTCTGATCATCATTACGCGGTACATACAGAATATCGCCCGGATACAGCATATGGTTCTGCATCAGGTCCCCTTTCTGCATCAAAGCCTGCAGAGAGATTATCTGATCTTTACCATTATGGGTCAGTACAACATGGCGCCAGTCAGCATCTGCTGAAAGTCCGCCGGCGGCATTAATTGCATCCATGACCGTTAATGGCACGTTAGTGATCGGCTGCTGGCCGGACTTGTTCACTTCGCCAGTCACATACGCCTTCTGGGAGCGGAAGGCGGCAACACTGACATCCACCTGCGGGCTTTCAATATAAGTCGCCAGACGGCGGGCGATTTCTACCCGCACTTCGTCCAGGGTTTTACCGGCAACATGGACTTTACCGATATAGGGGTAAAAGATATCACCATCGGCGCCGACCCAGTTTCCGGTATCGCTGGCACTGCGGTAGGTCCCTGCCGGGGTGGTCAGTTCCGGATGGTCATAGACAGTGATCATTAATACATCACCCGGCCCGATACGGTACTGATAGCTGCTGAGCAGGCTATCCAGTTGCGGGTTTGGCTGCGCCATTACCGGGGCCGGACGTAACTGATCAATCAGGTCCGGAGTCATCGGGTAGACATTGACCAGCTTATCCCAGTCGTAGTCACTGTCCGGCAGCTCCACCACATTTTTACGCAGGCTGTTCAGACTCTGCCCGGGGATCACGGTACAGCCGCTCAGCAGCCCCACCAGGGCTGCCGCGGCCGTCAGTTTAAGTGCATTTTTTTTCATCAAGTTATTTCATCAGTTAATAGTAGACACTGCTGACTGTGGCCGTTCCGTGGC
>Ga0157364_1005716_pt1 | contig 12701 bp, 3 predicted proteins | sample AttsexASBM2_FD_111476 | JGI IMG/M metagenome (GOLD analysis project Ga0157364, IMG submission 111476) | Fungus gardens microbial communities from leaf cutter ant in Ribeirão Preto, State of São Paulo, Brazil - Atta sexdens ASBM2 | ecosystem: Host-associated > Fungi > Mycelium > Unclassified ... | reverse complement strand
ATATATATATATATATATATATATATATATATATATATATATGTGTGTGTGTGTGTATGTATAAAATTAATATTATTATTATATATCGCATCAAATGAAATAATTTGCACAATAATTTACAGTATAAACATTAGGTATTCGCCTCTTATAGTCTTAAAGCTCGAAGTTGCGAAATCGCGTACCGACTTAGATATTCGATTTCGGTTGGCCCGTTAAGTTTTGACGGAATTCGCCCGGTAGTAATTCGATGTTGCGAGTTTGCTAGTAATTTTGCAGAGAGGTCTAACGATATAACATCTAACGGGAAAGTGGCCGAATAGTGCGATCGATCTCTCGGCGGCGCGAGAGAAATTTCGACGCCAAGTTGCAACCCTAGGAGTGCGCGCGCGCGCCTATATGCCTTCAAATACCGGATCTATGTAGAATTCCCGACAACTCTGAATTTCGAACTTCCTTCGGACAGCCGTTGCTTAACGTGACCAGCCACAGCTGTTTGAATCGGCAATATTTGGAGCTAGAGAAAAGTTCAAATACCTAAGACATTGCATATTCATAAGTAACCGATTTTTTAAAAGAATTCAAAATTTGTTATGCAAATACTTCAAATATGTAACCTATTTTTATCTGTTTGAAACTACTTTATGACATAACTAACTATTTCACCACTTTCTCCGCAAACTTACTTCAATAGTTAGACATTATAACGGCGATATTCCATAAATTAAAATTAGATTTCATAATAATCTAAACATAAAATTGATGACAATGAAAAAAAATTCATAAGAAACATAAGTGTTTCAATATTTCTGAATAAATAACACCTTAAATAACACAGATTGAATCAAGCGGACTATTTAATTAATGCCAAATTGAATTAATATGACAATCATTCTTGTGAACAAGATAGAAACGAGGAGCTGAATGGTGCTCAAATCAAACATTCACTCGACCGAAATGGGATCTAACTTGAATTGGCACTTAGACAAGGAAAGATGAGGTAACAGCAAGAGAGAGAAAAGGAAGATGCATGAGAGAGGCCGTAACTATATTACAAAAGTCAAGTAATCGCGAGCACTCGTGGTCCACTGCTCCAAACCATTGTTGCGCCAACACAGATGTCAAAAGGAGAACCGGCGGTGGCCATATGGTGCCGGCCTCGTGGCTGAATTCGAGTGTCATACACTTATACAGATCGAACAAACGCGAGCTTATCTCATTATGATGGTCCTTCTGATCTATAGTACATTTAATCATCGATCGCGAGTATTTTATTATGGTAAACTGGCGAGTAATCATTAGAAAAAAAATTATTAAAATATTTTAGAGAGAATATTTAATATTTTTTTTAAATAAAAAATATATATTACATTATCTTTTTCTCTTTTTATAGATTTTTCGATCAATTTAAAATTAATATTACTTCTTAAGGTCATAATTCAATAAAAAAAAAATTTCACAGAAAAGTATTACTATTTGTAGAGAATTAATTTATAGAAAATTAAATTTTCATCATTATTAGATCAATTATATACCATATCAGAGAAAGAAAATTAAATCATTAAGACCTATCAATATCCAATATTGAATTTATTACATTATATATAACATTAAAATTAATATTCAGATAACATAATTTTATATAGATTCAGTAAGCTCTAACAAATTTCAAATCAATAAAATAATTGATATAGAAGAGAAATGTGAATTAATAATTTTTGAATAACTGATATCCAAAACGACAGATTAAATAAGTAGTATCATCATCAATGAGATATGTATATCACATTGTACATTGCAAAAGATTTATATACAATGAACTAATTATTTTTTAAATTTTAATATTAGTAATAATTATTTTGTCTCAAAATAAAAAAAATATTATATTTACACATTTAAAGATCTAAAACTATCTAACTTTAAATAAACAATTAAAAAATGTTTAGTAGATAACACTGCAAACATTTTTAAACTTTTTCACGTTTTATGATGCATGGCAGGTGATTCTGATAAGATTTTTCCCATAAATTATGAATTAAAAAAATGAGACATCAGAGAAATTCGGATATCAACCCGAATAAAACCTTAAGTTACAACCATAAAATAAAAATAAATAAATAACATAAAACAAATTTTTTGTAAATTTTTTTAGGAGTGCGTATCAATAATATTATATAATTATTCTGTAATATAATAAATCCAATATTTAATTACAAAAATTTTATAAAATCTTCATCTTTATGATAAATTTCTGAAAATTAAAAAAGTTCTAACAATATATTTAATTTTAAATAGAATAAATTTTTCTAATATGTTAAACATATTAATATGTGTGCTATAGTATGGCATAAGACAGTTAAAGTTAGTTTAAATACTTTTCGTCATTATTTTTATATATAACTTTTTAAAATTCTAAAATAATAAAATATCTTGGCAATCAAAATTCTGTTCATTCATCAAGAAATCATAGAGAAAGAAATCATAGAGAATATAATTTTTCTCGAATTTAAAAAAAAGAGTTATATTTTGTTGAACTGCGTAATTGATTAAACAATTACCTAAATAAATGCATTTATTTTGTAAATTTTTCATTTTTGATTATATTGGAACAAAAATAAATCTCTATTGATAACTAGTTGATGGATAACTTAAACGTACAAAACAGATATAATCTTTATTATTGTAGAATAAACACAAAGCTAGACTTTCAGACTAAAGACATTGTATGTGCTCATTGACTTTATCATGATATACTCCTAGCATATATAATGATCAAACCGTAATCAAAAACTAATTATCTCTAAACAAATAACAGGAGAAACTATACAATAGTATGAATCACACTTCTAGAACATAGCACTGTATAATTGTTAGATTTATCAGTTATAATTAGCTATTATTATATCAGTTATATCAGTTTTTTTCCTTATAAGAACTTAACAGTTTTACATAATCTGACTTGTTCAAACTCGTTAAGCAGAAGATTTTTGTAATAAAAGATACAAAAACAAGGATAATCGTCAAAACTCTGTAAAAGGAATGAAACTACAAAGCGAAGTAAGCAACTATAAAGGCGCAAAGGAAAATGAGAAGGTTGACTCCAAGAGATTTCTAACTATGTATAGGGTTGTTCTTATATAAGTCGTCGTCGTGTCGTCGTTGTCGTCGTCTTTGTTGGTTTCTGCACAGATAGAAACGTGTAAATGTTGGCAGGATTAAATCCACGACAAAGGACTCACCAGATTCCTTCCGGGTACCGAAAAAGAGACGATGGTAGAAAGTTCGTTGTCGCGTACTGTTCGTAAGAAACCTCTGTCATACCCTCCCGATTGAGGGAGAACGACGCTATAACGAACTTATGGGATCGAAGGCCGCAAGGGACACAATGCGAGCTGTATCAAAGAGTAACGCAATTAGCATTTCGCGACGAAATTCATATCTTTAATTAACGTTCGCTCGTTAGCGGCGGCACTGTCGGAATTTTGCTCCTAGAAAGTAGAAGCTTCACGAAGAAGAACATTGATGATGTTACTTGATTTTCAGCATTCATAACTGTTACTACGTATTTCATTAAAATCATGTCTTTGTATTCTAGACATTTATTACTCATTTTGTAAGTAATGAATTACTATTTAATTCGTTAAATGGAGTTCAACAATCTTTTAAGTTACATTGTTTCATTATTATTATAATCACATTGTTATTATAATCACATTTTATGTTTGCATAAAAAGAATATTCGTTGTGGTTAAATATCGATAACAATTAGCTTGTTATCATTTAGTAAATTATAATAATTACATATTAATTACTAATTAATTACTAATAATAATTTTTAATTAATAATGAAGAATTAATGAATATATTTTAATGACAATTAAATTCCAATTTTAACTTATTTCAGAAGTACTGTACCTTTCAAATTAAAATTATTTACAGATATAATTTATCTTAGTTTTTGTATACAATTTCATTTATATTTAACTTTATTTATAATTTTATTTCTTCATGCATTAGAAAAAAAATTTTTATTATATTTTTATTACAATTCTCATTAATTTTCTATTTTATATATAAAGAATTCTATTAATATCGATTAAATCAGCTGTCTTAATTAATTAAATTAATAATTAAAGGATTAATGCTTTGAGTTTTTGCTTGTAAGCAAATGCATTTAAAGACGTCCACGCTCGTAAATTGGTAAAATCATGGTATGCATAATTCGCTCTATCGCATGATGAAGTAAATCGATTATTCCCATTACGGGCGTCGTATCGAATCGCACGCGCCGATAAATTCCCTCGGTTATAGCGCCGAAGGTATCTCGTTTTCGACTTCAAAGTTAATTAAAATTTCCTTGCGATTCATAATTCGCGATTTCGATGCAAATGAACTTCTCTTTCCGCCCCCTCTTTCTCGTCTCACACTCTCTCTTTCTCTCTCTTTCTAGAGCACTCGAGAGTAGCTTCCGCCCTCTTCTGTCTACAGTCAGTTATATTTGAGAATTACATAGAAAATTGATACGTGCATGTAGATGCATGTAGATGTAGAAAGACATTGGTGCACTGAAAAACATCACAGTTTTTCTCACAAAACTTTACTGCGCAGAAGTCACGTTTTCATAGTAACATGCATAATATATCGTCTTCATTTGTTTGCTGTGCATTCGCGAATATGGTTTCAAGTAATGTTGTACAAAGAGAGAGGGAGGGAGAGGGAGGGAGAGAGAGAGAGAGAGAGAGAGAGAGAGACAGAATGAAAAAAGAGAAATAAGGAAACAAAAATTGTTGTAAAAAATAATCTTTAAATAAAATTATATATGCATATAATAATCATGGTACAAAATATCATAATAATAATAATAATAATAATAATAATAATATAAATGAAAACACATAAAAAATAAAAAATAAATAAAAATATAAAATACGATAACATAAAAAAATATATAAATAATGTTAGAATTATAATATAACTTTAAAACTTTAAAATTAAAAATAAATAATAATTTTATTACAATTAAAAAAGTTAAAAACTTATTTTTCATTACTGCCCTACTTTTAACTACCTAAAAAAATAACATTAGGTATAATAGTTTATAATTTAACAATTAAAATACTCTTTGTAAATCATAATGGAATTTATTTTATTTTTTTATAATTATCATTTTATTTTATATTCCTTTAGATATTTTTTTATTCATCGAGAAATAAAATATAACATTTTGAGACGAAAATTTAATTCTATTAAATTATTCACAAATCTATTATCAACATCATTCAAATAAGAATATAAAAATCTTCTCTAAAAATCTTTCCTCACATAAATAACTGGATGTCGTATTAGGCGAATCAGCTCGCACGAGTTCAAAGTTCTGTGCGTTTCCACATTTCTGCCGTAAAGTTTCTGGCGAGGGTCGGGTAGACCTCCGTCGGGAGATTCCTGTCGTAAGCTGGCCGGATATTTGCCTATCCCGAAACTGTTCTTGTCATGCTGCGAAATACGTTTCCTATCGGACGAATTTTTCCTCGTCATGACTCAAAACTTCACTCACGAAACTGGATTTAATCTTATGACGAAATTACCCTACTACTACGTACTAATATTTCAATATTGCCTGAAAAAGTACAAGAAGACAGAAAGTACGCCATTTCAATTTGTAAAATTGTAATAGAAACTATCCGTTTTCTTTAGTAGAAAAAAATCCCAATAATTTCATTACTTCTATGTAATATTATACTTTTCTCATAATAGGAAATACGGAATAAGCAAAATGTATCGGCTGAATATATCAAAAATAAAACATTTGAAAAAAAAATTTATATAAACATTCTATTATAAGCCGTTACTTCAGCTTTAAGTCTTAAGTCGTAAAACCTGACAAGTCACAGTCGAATGTAAGAAGAATAATTAGTTATGATTGGTCAATTTCTTATGGCTTAAGAAGCTTAAGTAAAGACCGCAACACAGACTTATTTTCATCCCCACTGAAAGTGGAGATTATTACGTTTTTATATAAAGGCATTTTTCTAAAAAAAATCACAACAGATTTTTTTAAGAATCTTAAAATTTACGATATTCATGATATGATTATAAATCAATGTTCTTATAAAACTTAATACTTCAAAAAAACTTATAATTAAGAAAAGGAAGAAATTTAACAAAAATTTTTAGACCTATGTTAGACTGCCTGTTGAATTTTTCTGAAAAAATCTTCTTGTTTTCATCGTTATGCAAAACGGCTTAAGAAATAGAAAAAAAATCCGAGATGCCACACAAATTGAATCTAAGAATGAGAAATCTAAGATGAGAAATTTGCAAGGGGTGAAATAAAAAACGCAGAAGGCGATCGAAAGTCTAGTGTCTAGTTCGCAAAGGTACAAAAAAATTAAAAAGTTCAAGATAAGATTTATCCTGTAACTTGAGAAGACATACTGGAATGCGCTGGAGAATGCAGTCAGCGACAGAAAATACAGGATTTTCTAGATTTAGCCGGTTACCTTTCACCTCTATGGATTCCTAAGTAAAATACGCGGCAATGAATAAAATAATAATATACGTGATCCCTTTTTAAAAAGCCTATAAATATTTAATATATTTCTGATAACTAAATACGAAGACTTTTTAAGGAGAAAACGTTTATTATTAAAATCAGTTTAATACTCACAAAACCTTTGTTCTAAAAATGGAACGTTAGCCATTAACGGGTTAAAGGTTCGTTTTTTTTTCATACTACATGCCGTGGTAATATTCCATCCGGTGGCACGCCGAGTCGTTATCACCACCGGAAAATGGGAGAAAAGCGAACAACATTTTCATCAGCTCAGCGGCCGAATGAAAAATGGCATGCGCGGCGAGCGCACATGAAAATACGCGACGACGCAAATCCGATTAATACACGTCGGATCGGCGTATCGACTGCTTTTACGCGTATTCCCCTTCTTATTCCTCTCTTCCCTTTTCGTCCCCTTTTTACCGTCCCCGCGTGATGTCCTATGAATCACCGTTTAAAACGTCGCGTGCGCCAGCACTCCCCGAAATCATTTTTCACGTCTCTTGATTGATACAAACGCGATCTAACCACCACTTGCAGAAAACTTGAAGAAAACGGGAGAAAAGCGAAAAAAGGATGGCGAAGGGCGAATCACCCTTTATCTAGTTTTTACACTGCTCTTTTTCCCGTTCCAAAGCACCATGCACCCACCAGCCAGATTACACTACCGTTTTATATCCCATTTTCGTTCTACATTTTTGCCACTTTGTTACCTTACCTTTTTTATTTTCTTTTTCCCTTTGATCACTCTTCATTTCCATTCTACCTTGCGTTTGTTATTTTTGTTTATCTGAAATTTATTTATCTTATTTTATTTTAATATTTATTTTAATATATATTGTTTACAATATTTACTTTATTAAGTTAAAATTATTAGATAATTAACTCCTTGTACAATTGTAACTCTCTCTCTTTACAGTAAAATTTTATATAAATTATTGAATTTAATTAAACCGTTTTCAACAAATATGGTAGGAAGAGAATATAAAGTTTGAACAGAAATCGACAAATCGCTTTCGAATCGGAAATAAATGCCCATCGCAAAGAACGTAAACTTAAACTGACATGTCACCAATAAAATTGATAGATTATGTCTTGTGGACCAATAGAATTGATGGATGTCAATATGTGTATTTATTTCTATTGATTGCAATAAAATCTACCTACTTGTCTCTTTTATTGAATCATATTGATATACTTATACAATTTTTTTTATAAATTGTAATTATATAATGTATGATTACAATTTTCTTTATGAATTTAGATATAAAACTTAATGTAAAATAACTTCATCGCATTTAACAAATAATCGAGAACAAAATTAAATAATTTTGTTTTGTATTTTGTTTGATAAAACAGTGAATTATATTGGCATTACTCTCTTAGAATGTATTGTTTATTGTTAATAGAATCATTGCAAAACTATATTGAAGTATAAAGTTATATCCAAATGATAAAATAAAGACAAACAAAAAAAAAACTGACTTGATATAGGATCGAAGGAAGACAGTTTGATAAAATATGGTATCGAGCAAAACCGCGAGAGCGGCAAGTCGCTTCGTACGAAGAAGAAAAATCTATGGGATTCTGCGCCCGCACCTGCGGTTTCATTGGCGGCGAACGGAGAAATATGGTTTTTAAACAAACATTTTCCTAGGTCAGCCTCTTTCCGAGACTACGAAGCCACCGTTCACGTGTGATCGATAACGATTGATCGGGAACTACTTCATGCTCCAAGTAAATCGTTGTGTACGTATGTGAACAGAAAATATTGATAGATTTCTCTTCATAAATATATCAGAACAAAAAATGTAGAGAGAAAAAGAGATAAAAAGAGAAAGAAAGAAAGTATCCCTTTTTATTACTTATAACTTTGATGATGATTTGAGAATGTTTTTACATCATTGAATTATTTAAATTTATACTAGATAATTTTTTATTGTTTCTATTCAACCTCGACTGCAGCAACGTTTGGACTTAAAACGAAAATTTTTAACGGCTATAAAACCTGTACGATTGGTATTATGACTGTTAAGAGATTATAAATTGCAGATAAAAAAAAACTTTAAAAAACTTCCTCTATCAATCGCCATTTAAATCGAATATTAACTTGCATTCTGTACTTCAAACAGACACTTTAGAACTTAAATTTTAGAACTCAACTTTCATAACTGTAGTTGAGAGTTAATAATAATTATTTCTGTGAGATGTATTAAACATCTCGAAAGATGTATTAAAATTATAGAAACTTATTACATATTTATTTCATATACATATTTCCATCATACTTACTTTTGTGATGGTATATGCGCATGTAATAAATTATTGAAAATCAATATGTAATAAATTTTTAATAGAAGAAAGATCTGAAACAAATTACATAAAACTTGGAATTTTTCTATTGTATTCTATAGGTTTTTTTAAACAAGAAATGTTGATCAACTGTGTTTACATATTTATGAAGCTTCGTTCTGAATACATATTTCACGCTTTCAAATATATGCGAAATACCAAGAAAAATGTAAACATGTAGGAATGTTCGTATTCAAAATTTCGAAATATGTAATAATATGTATAATTGGAATCTTCGTATTTTTATTGACAAGAATATTTAATCATGCATTTAACGTATACGGAAAGAATAGTTTTGCTGAAATATTTAAAATTAAGTTTAGCATATAGATACAGAAAATAATTTTGATAACCATTGAATAATTTATAAGACGCTCAAATGGGATGACAATGCTTCAAAAAATTTTAGCAATCAATTTGAGTAACTCATACAGTTATTTTTTGGGTTCAATCGAATTATTTTCAGATCTGTATTTAGCTAAATATTTAGTTACTTTAGCAAAATTATTCTTTCCGTATGAATATTTTAAAAACCAATAAAAGTGACACTTTTTTCTATTGTAAAATGTCACGTGATCATGATTTTTTAAGAGTTCAAAAATGTCAAAACTAATATGAAATTGATATCAATAGAGTAAAAAAAATCTGCGGTTTTTATTGTCGAAAATAAAACTGATTGCAGAATCAAATCTAAAGGCATTATCAAACACCTAATGGAAATCCATTTAACTTTTAAAATTTGAATCAAATTTTAACTTATAAAAATCTCAATCTACATCTTTAAAAATATCAAATATGTAGATATATACTCGCAATAACGTAGCTATATAAAAAAATATTATATATAGTACTTTTATATATAGTACTATTATATATAAAATATTATTATACAGGCTTGAGCAAGTTAATATTTTTTTTAAACTAAATTAAATTAAAGTTAACGGCTTATAAAATTAATAAAATTAAGTTAAAAGTTGAAAAAATAAAGAATTAACTTAATAAAAAAAGTTAAGTTAAGATTGAATTAACTTAAGTTTACAAAAAGTTAATTTTGAAAAAAATTATTTTTGAAATTAGAATGTCCTAATTTTTCTTAAAATGAGATTACTTTAAATAACATTTACAAATATAAATTATTAGGTAAATTTAATTTTATATTCACAATGTAAGTTACTTATATATAATAAGAATCACACTATATAAGGCGTTTTTGTTAAAATCTTGCGAGAGAGAAGGGTATATGTTTGCATTATTTCTCTTTCTTTAATCTGTATTTAACTTTCTTTAACTTCTGAAACGAAATGCTCATGCATATTTACGACTACATCGACTAGATATTTGTTACAAAAAATATACGTAAAAATTTAGAAAATGGATGGACATATTGTTCTACAATTCTTCATCTAAGGCTCATTTCATATTTATGTTGCTGAAATAACGTTTATGATATCTAAAATTAATGTGATTTAAATATAAGCGGGAATTGACAAAACCTAGCGAGTCAATAAAAACTAGCTATAGTGTGGCTCTTATTATAGATCTCTCATTATAAAATTATTGAACTTTTTTTAAATTAATTGTCTAATGTTTGACTTTAGAAAGAAAAAAATATTAGGATTAAGAAAGATAGAAAAATTTTTAATTTAAAAGAAGTTAATAAATTAAAATTTAAAAGCAACTAAATTAAGTTAAAAATTAATGCATTTAAAATTAATTAAGTTAAGTTATTAATTTTTTAACTTTTTTTTTAACTTTTAACATTTTAACTAGTCACTATCCAATCCTGATGATTATATAATTTTTTATATAACAGATATGCAACGTAAATATACTAAAATTTTTCCTTCGTGTATATACTGAATACACTTCGTATATTGACTGAAAGCAACTAACAAAATATTTAATAAAAATATCTAAATTCGAATACATAAATACAAATTTTAATGAACTTAACAAATAAAAAGAGTATAAATTTTTCAATATTTCGTATATTGAAATTGTGAAACTCATAGTTAGAATTAATAGAAATAAAATTTGGCAAAATTTATTTTAATATTGTCGGTAATTATTATTGACTAATAATTTAAACTTTTTAATAATTTTAATTATTCAGTAAATTCAATAATTTAATAGATTCAATTATTAGCTTCTTGAACACTTATTGACTGAAAATGACTAACATTTAGACTTGTTTGATTTTCGTCGACATTTGCTACATGTTGGAAAAGATGAAGCGGACCAATAATAATAACGAACGACGTGTCAAACTGCAAATTACCGGACGGGAGAGATTGTTTAAAACAATATTCCGCCAAGGTACTGTCAATAATCAACAGCCAACGGCTACTGTAAATTTGGAACGATCGAATGCCATTATGCCATTTTCGGGATATGTATTTGTCGATGCACGATTATTCCGTTTTACGGCGACTGCTACAATACTTTACTGTCGTGGAATTAAACGGCCGTTGTTGCCGTCAGTCATAAAAATAACTAACGTGTCGCGAATGACAATGAATGAAAGCCCGATCGGCTACAGTTCGATAAAATCGACGTAATTTCGGATATTTAATGGAATAGGAGTTACCATACCTACCTTTCCATCAGAAATTATATTCACACATACAGAATCTGATCCTTTATTTATTAAATTATTAATAATATTATACGTACTAATTATAATACTATTATAATATTATACGTACTAAATTAAAGAAAGCTTAAGATTTATAAATAATTACTTTTACTTGTAAAAACATTTCATATATATTATAGATAAACATTCTAGATTAATAAGAAATATTTTTATATTTAGGTATTTTTTTTACTTTAAATATTTTTACTTTACTAATAAATATGGCAAGTAAAAAATTAAACTTAAAAATCTGCCTATGTAAAATTTATATAATACAAAAAATATTATGTATTTCACAGACAAATTCTATTCTTTCTTTTATACTCGAACAATAAAAGTTAGTTAAACATTTGCGCACACTTAATAAATAAAAATAAAAAATTTATAAACAAAATTTAAAAAAAAAATATTAGAAGTATAGCAATACAATAAAAAAAATAAAATTTAAATTTTCGATATCTATTAAATATCATCGATATCCAATTTTGTAACTAATAAGAGTAATAAAATAATAAATGCAATAATTTCCATTAAAGGAAATTTAAGAAGAAAGAAATTTAAAATAGAACATTTGATACAGTCAAGAATAAAATAAAATATTGTAAAAAGAAATAATATTAACTAACATTATTTTCAGAGAGATTGAAGATGAAAAAGGTGAAAAGCCAATCTCTAAATGGCTACTGCTAAATAAAATTGTTCTCTGTACATTATCAATTCAAATCGATACTACATTATGGAAGATAAATATCTTTTCAGAGCAATATAATACAATCAGCAGTTAAAAATATGTAAAATTTATATTATGCAAAAGGTAAAATGTTGTACATGATCTATATTTCACAGAGACAAAGGTTATTTTTTCTTTTACATTAAAACAACAAAAATTAATTAAATACATTACACTCAATAAATATTATAGAAAATTGCATTTTTATCTATGTTAAAAAGAAAAAATTCAAATACAAAATGATTGATAATGCGTTTTATGTGATTATTATTTAAATTTAAAAGATAAAAATGTATTATTTTCAAATAACAAAAAACATCCATTCATATATATATATATATATATATATATATATATATATATATATATTTTTATATATATATATATATAGAAATAATCTTAATATTCTTTATATTATATATATAATATATTTT
>Ga0157364_1005715_pt1 | contig 12704 bp, 8 predicted proteins | sample AttsexASBM2_FD_111476 | JGI IMG/M metagenome (GOLD analysis project Ga0157364, IMG submission 111476) | Fungus gardens microbial communities from leaf cutter ant in Ribeirão Preto, State of São Paulo, Brazil - Atta sexdens ASBM2 | ecosystem: Host-associated > Fungi > Mycelium > Unclassified ... | reverse complement strand
GTCGATTCAACGTTTAATTAACGACCATTTTTTATTGGGTAATTAACATTTATTCATAAAGTAATTTATAAGGTAATTTATTCATAAAGAATAAAATAGACTGTATGTTTCTTAAAATTATATATACCAAAAAGATGTGTATTAATTATAAAAAAAACATGTTATCTAAAAAATAAACGAAAATTAAAAATTATATTGTTTGGATGCTCAAAAAATATTCGTACAGTCGAGAAAATTAGCTTCTAAAATCAGGAATACATGTGAAGCTCGTTTATGTTAGAAGAGAAGTACTCATTGCATAAAATTATTAATTAATATTTATTTTCCACAAATAAGACTTTTTTTATAAAAAAATTCCTTGTACGAATACTTTTTGCTCTCACTGTATATATATATATATATATGTATAGAATTCATACTTTATATACACGCGTGCACACGTTTTTTTCAATATGTTCAAAAAGTTAGTTTTCTTAGTTTAAAACTAAGAAAAAAAAAATACACGAAAAAATTTTTATAGGTATACTATTGAAGATCACGATTAAGATTAAGATCTAAATTGCATCATTATTACAATGTGAAACAAATTGGAATTTGTGAAAGACATTAAAATAAAATTTACACTCTACCATTAAAAAGAAGTTGCCGTTAACGAGAATTTACGAAGCGTCTACAAGTATCTTTCTTATACAAGATGCAGATTACCGAAACGCTACAACTTGTGTAAGTATAATTCCTCTTTCTCTACCTATCTGTCTATCAATTTCTTTCTCCATTCAACAGTTTCTTCTAGAGAAGCCAAATCCTTATCGTCATATACTAAGAATTCCTTGCTGCCACCCACGTGCTCAGAAGATCACTACTGAGAACAGCTACGAACGTCGACCACGTGCGAAAAAAGTCTTGTGAGGGATAAGAGAGAAGGGGAAAAAGCGCCCCGTCAAGTTATCCGATGCGAGGAAGGGAACGAGGAGGAAGATACATTTTTCAGATTATAACCGACCCGTTCTCGATAATGCGAGTATGTCGGTGGCGCCGAAAGGGACGACGAACGACGAGAGCCTGGTAACAGTGCCTGGCATTCCCGAGAGAAATCTTTGAGCATATTTTCACGTCTATTCTGAGGGCGCGTCTCTGCCGGATGCAGATAGCGGCGGCCGTGTCGCGGGATGTGTGGCCACGTATGGGTGGCGCACAATATCCTCCTGATGGTAAAGGCCATCCAACCTGCATGATACGACGTAATACACTCGCCGGGATAATATATTGCTGTACAAATGGCGCTACGCCCCGCTGCGCGTACCTGTGCTCCGCTCCGCTCCGCTCTGCTCCGTCCTCCGCTTATCTCTGCTCGATTTTCGCGTCGCGTCGGCAACGGCGTGTCGTTGACGTCGTTGTCGTGGGCGGACGTTGTTCTACGTGCAAAATTAGCGTGTGAGGAATTAGAGATCTTGTAATACAGGGACCACGAGCGAATTTGTTCAATATATCTTACTCTCTAAATTCTTTGGGGTAGAATCTCATTCTAAAGGTTTTGAAAAAGAGTGATTTAATTTTCAATCTTTAAGGGGATCCTAAAGCAAAGCTCGAACTCCGATGAAATCATCAGAGTAATATCTCACGTAACCTATGATACACGCAGACACATTTTCGTATAACAAATTCGTTAGGATAAAGCGTCTAAGAACTCGACTTTGTTTGTGTAAACTACGTATCTGGAAACCATTATTTCGTACGTACAGATTGCGAAGCTTTCGTATCAAGCAAATGTTATCATGACTTGATAGCTGAGACGCCATGTTATATTAAAAAATGGTAAAAAATATCAATTTTGAAATTTTTGATCGTTCTCATAAATTCCATTTTCCAAACACGTATGTATACTTTAATCCTGCAAAAAGATTTTCGAACCGGTGAAAGAGAAAAAAAGTATTTCTTATACAAAAATTATACTTGCTTATGTGGTAAAAAACAGAAGATTTTAGGATCTTAAGTGTGAGATTCATTCCAAAAGTTTCAGAGTATTAGAAAAAAAGTAGGTAAATATATTTCTTCCCTGTATATTATAATTCACTCTCTATTTAGATTGTCTCATTCTAATAATGTTAATAGCGTTTTCTCTTGGCTATCGTCCACCAGTGCAACATTCAAACAATGTAGTGTGTTTCCTTGACTGATGGTAGGCGAATTCATTCAGTGTAATGTGTTTCCGTGGCTATAGTGTAGTACAAATTTTATGCACGAAGCGGAGTTTTGCTACAGGATGATCAAAGAGACGGTGTAGAGCCAGTGTGACATTAAAAATTTGGAAATGGAAGTCAACCGACAGAATTAAACGATAATATGAAGTAGTGTATACCATGGTGTACATTTATGTAGTGTAGCATTGATGCAACTTACACAACTGGTGTAAGGTTACACTCAATACAAAGAGAAAACGCTATAAAATTATGAAATAAAGCAGTATAAGTTAAAGTTGTGCGCGCGCGAGTGTGAAAGAGAGAGAGAGTGAGAGAGAGAGAGAAAGATAGGTAGTATGTATACAGGGAGGAAAGTACATAATGTCTTTTTCTCTCATAGAGTTTTGACAGAATCACTCGTGACTAGATTCTATTATAGAGTTTCTACGAGAAACGAATTGCTAAAGATTGATGTATCTCGCGCAGGGGATACTCGTTATCTAAAATAGGAATTCGTCTTCCGACAACAAGGGTACTTCCTTCGTGTCATTAAATTCGAAAGGTGTAATAACGCGTATAGCAAAGTTGTTGAGTAACGTGCCGTATTGCACTTGCGGTCACGTTGTGTTAGATCCATTAATAAATTTCTTGGAAGGCTGTCAGGATCCACCGCCACGCTAGACAACCTGTCGAGTTTGCAGAAATAGGGCACTGGACTCTCCCTTACGCCGTGAATTACGTACAGATGAGATTCTGTGGATTAAACGAGCCAGTATGGCGCGTTCGAATAGGGAGCGATAGATAGGCCGAGATAAACGCTAGCGTCGACTACTAGAAATTGCACTGCCAATTGCGTGTCGTTGCCATCGACATCGTGATCGCAATCAGCAGCGACGGGTCGTTCCGTCCATACCTATTTCTCTCCTTATCCCGTAAGCTCAGCCAATGATAATGGCAGATAGGCGTGGCCTGTTGAGAGATTTGTTATTACAATCGCGTCTTCGATCACGCGATTTAGATCCGTGCCCGAGAACACCATCGCTACCGCGACGATTGCGTCGATTGCGAAATCGGCGATGACGTGTTCACGTTGTTGTGCCCGGTCGATTTATTGCCGTCATCTCGGAACGAGCAATCATGCTTATTTCCGTTATAGTTGACATTTGCTTACAGTTTCCTCCGAGGTGCTATCAAAACAAACAGAAATCAATTGCCTTTTCTATTCATCATCGATTGGTTTCTTTCTGAATATTCTAAAATTCATAAAGTACATACGATTCATAATTTTAAACATTAAGGAAAAAGTAATGAGTACAAATATGATAATTGCACGAATAAAATACACAATTATAGTTAAAAAAATATTAATCATTTAATATAGAACAAATTCGAGTTTTCTTGAAGATATCCTTACACTTGGCGATTCAATTTAAGCTTCTATTATCTTCAATGTGAACTCGGAAGTGAAAGATCCTTGTTAAAAAAATATTATCAAAACCATATAGCTACAAGACCTGGAATAACGTTGGATATATGTTTCCACTGTAAGAGAAAAATTAATTTAAGAAAGACATTTCAGGTTAAAAAAAAAGGATGATCTTATTCATCTGCAGGTCAATATTTAAATCATCATTTTTTTCAGTAATGTAAAAAAATAATATTGGTCAATAAACATATAAATAATTTATATTTTTACTTATTAATGTTTTAGTATTTTATTCACACATTAATTATCGCATTATTTGCTGTTTTCTCATCTTAATCTTAAATTTATGTACCGATAATAAACAATAAAACATTAAGTATCTATTTATTTCTTTGTAATGCCTAAGATGATCTCGACATTCCAATTTAACAATTTTATATATATTTCTCTAAATATTCGGTGCATTAAATACAATCTTTTGCAAATTATTGCTCGCTAAGCTACATAACATTCTTAATGATACGCTATTTCTCGTGTATTTAATTATTACAGAACGTTTATACCAATTTCAATTTATCCGTATAAAAAATCCTTTCAATTCCGATAATTTTCTCTTCATATATTTTTTTTATGTAGACACATGTTTTATTTGCATTTTATTTTTTACAGGTAATTATTGATATTCAGAAGAAAATAGTTAAACTGAAGTAGGCATGGAAAAATCTTTTGCGGCACCATGGCAAAGGGTATAGAGAAATAACACGTATTTCTACTAGTTAAAGGCTGCGGCCGCGATTTGTGCCACGCTTGGCGGTACTGCATGTTAACATAACGAGACCGGTCACGCGATCGATACTATGTATGCTATATAAAATCTCTCTCAGAACATCCACTTACATTCCAGATTCTATGGAGAACAACACAAATTGCCAGCATATATCTCTCGCAATTAGATTGCGTACGCTAATCGTTATTAACTCTATCGTGTTATATTTCTTCGTGTTGTTAACGCTATGGCGCTCGCAAAACGCGTCTGCTGTCGTCCACGCTGACACGCCGCAAAAACGAAATACTAAATCTTAGCCAGAGATTGAATTTTCATTAATCAATTTATAATATCGTGCTTTTGTGACGATTAGAATGATTTCTACTCAAGAGTCGTTATCATATAATTGAATTCCAATTTTTATTTATTCTAAGTAATATTTTATATTTATAATATTACGCTTGTATCTAACATTACATCTTAATATTCTTTTAATTTAAATCTTTGATACCCGAATTTGAGATCCGTCTTGAAATGAACATTTTGTGATTCAGACACAAAGAGCATATTAATTATAGAAGAGAAAAAAAATAAAATCGGATAAAATAAACTTAAATTCAAAGTCTCCAAACGTTTCCTACGAATTTTTTCATCTGTTTAAACTGATTATTTTTCAAAATAAAGTCTCGGTATATTTCAACCGTATCAATGTTTCATGTGTTATTATTTGGCGCAGGCATACTGCAGAAAACGAATATACTCGGACTGTTAAAATATGCAACAACGTCTGAGATCGGAGTCCATCTTGAATGGACCATTGCGGTTTCTTGAGCAAGAATAGTAATATCAGGCATTCGATCGTGACGCATCCCTCGTTTTTTTCATTGTAATCGGTTACTCTCCTTGCATTTCAACGTAATCGCTCGTAATACGTGCGCAAGCCTTGATAGTCTCCGCTTTAAGACGGGCGAATCGATAAACGTGAAGACGAATCTGCCATTGGAGATGATCCGATAGAGAAACGATTTACAATGTAAGAGCTCATTGACTTCTCGATTTGCATGGGAAGTCCGTGAAGATCTCGCGGTCGTTGACCGTCGCGACCTATTTTATAAAGCTTGATAGGTCGACAATCATGTGTGTCGAATGTATGACAGGTACGTATTTGCAAGTTATTAAACATGATGTATGTCTCCTTTTCAGGAACATAATAATAATAACAACAGGAAAACGCCTGTCATCGTGACAGAACGAAACCCACTGACGTACGAAATTTCATCTGCCATAAAGCAACGGAGTATGCTAAAACTTGTACCTAAAGGTACAAGAACGGAACAAGTTTTGTACCACGAGAGTGTAGCGAGAAATTCGTAATTAGATTAATTCGAAATTAATTCAGGAAATTGAACATCATTCTCACGTAAATTCCTATTATCATTATTCTTAATCCTTTTGTCAATGCATAATTTTTCACTTTTTCAGTATTGTTTCTCGCTAAAAATGTAAAAGTAAAAACGAAATAAAATACAAAACTGGTCTTTGTTGTTCGAAGAATGGAACTTTTGAGGCGTCATAACGAAAAATTCGCACACAAATATAAAAGTTTTTATTGTTTAAAATTCAATATAGATGCATTGACAGAAGAATAAATAAATATTGCATTAACTTGTGAATTAAATGAAGAGATTTCTATATAAAGCTTTCAGCGTTTAATAATAATATACCGTTATACTTCGGATGTCACAGCGCTTAGACAAGTGGTTTTTAATTATTGTATACAACATCGAAGGTGCTATAATTCACATATGTACGTTATGACTCAAATTGCACGCGTACTTGTCATTTTATTTCCAGCATCAATATTTGTGGTGACTCGCGGCACCTGCCGATGCAGAGGCAACCACCGGCGCGGCGTCAACGTTGGTTTATTCCACGTTAATTCCTCGATAAACGTGCTCGCACCGTTTACATCGTTTTCATTGCGTGCAACGGGGTAAGGTAAAATAAATTGCGGGGCGGTGAGCGTAAAACTTATTGTCGGAGCCATCTCGAGCACTCGAGTGCGCGCATTGCGCTCCAAGAGAATGGCGGAACGACAGGACAAACATTAACCGACGCACGGTGAATGCGGTATGTCCGGTTACGTGCTAATGCGATTTTACAACGCGAATGGCTTCTTACGGATATACGCGATTCCGTGTGCGACTCAGCGTAAGCAATTGTCATCACTGCTTTCAGCAATAAAGTAAAACGAAACGCCAGTCGCATTTTCAAAAAAAGGAAAGTGGTATAACCGCTATTTCCGGATGCAATTCAGTGAACAATGAAATTCTCAAATCCAATTATTGCTTAAACATATGATTGTTACAATTTAAAAAAACTGTCGTTTAGCCTAAAATTTATGACTGAATTTCAGGTTCATACTTATTATATTTATATTAAACTACGCTCAGAAATACCATTCGAATACCTCCATGTATCATTTTATTATTATGCAACATTCGGTAAGCAATAAGGATAAAATAATATATAGGAGTATATGAAATGGTATTTATTATATGAACGTAGACTTGTTTGTTTATAATAAAGTTTACATTGTAAAATTTTTATTTTAATTTTTCAATTAATATCAAAATTTTTCAATATAAACAATCAAGGCTACGTTCAGAAATACCACTTCATATGCTCCTATATATGTATTATTTTATCCTTATTGTTAATTCAGAGTAAATTTTTTCTGAATAATGTAATTTAATTTCTCATATTCCGCAAAATTTTTCCTCTTATATTTTCATTTGTTTACTCACAAGAGTTCTCCTCACAATTTGAGAAAATATTAAAAAAAAATCGCATAATCTCTGACATTAATCCACAATTGATAACAAAAATTAATGAGAGAAAATACATGCGATAGCTATAATTATTTATATAATTTCGCATGTAAATATATACCGTTCGCAGCACGATCGCTATCTTCCTCGATTAATTATCTTTCTCGTGCTGCGCCTTCGTTCGCGCAATAATCCCTCTAAGAAATATTTCCTAGTGTTTATCAGCATTTTTATTTTCCGCACGTTTCAAGCACCTTTCCCTCTATCCTTCCGCGTGTGCACTCGCAAGCATCGTACGAATAAGCTTCTATGTATCTACCCGAGTTTTTCTCTTTCATTCTGTATGATCCTCTCTTACTTGATCTTGTCTCTCTCTCTCTCTCTCTCTCTCTCTCTTTCTCTCCCCCTTGTCTGCGTTGATCTGTCCCTTTCACCCCGCGCCGAGATTCCGTTCGACTCGCGCTCGTTTGGTCCAGCCCAGCGTCAGGTCAACGCCCTAGTGACCAACGCACCTTGTTCCTACGTGTTCCATCCGTTCATAACGCGTGCGTGTGGATCATCCCAGTATGAACGTGTACGTGATCTTGCGCCTCCGCGTGCGTGCACGCGTGAGTGCGTGCATACGTGCGTATGACTCGTATGAGGGCTCGCGATCTAGGGCAAGCGAGCAGATGCCGGAGAACGCAGCTTTTTCTTCATCTACCTGCGGCATCGGACACCAAACGAGGTCCCGATCGAAAAAGTCGAACGTAACTGCCTGAAGTACTGTCGCGATCGTCGAGGTGGATCGTCGAAGATTTATGAATCTAAAGCAACTTGTCCAGTCAACGTTGTCGACTGGTGCTTTCCAACCAAGCTCAATTAAACATGTAAATTTAATAAAAGCTATACGAGATTGTCACTGAAATTGAGTTCTCATGATGCCTCTCATCTTTGAATAATCGCGTGATTAAACTAAAATATTTTTGCTTAATTCTTCGATAAAATTGTCATCACTCTATTCTGTCGATTTTTTTTCAATTGTATATATATATTAAGTATATATATATATATAATGTATTATAATTATAATACTATGTTATATTGTAAAATATAAAATATACTTCGTAATATTTCGTAAATATTTCCTTTTTTACATTTTGCAAGTGTCTTGCAACTTGATAACACCTTTCTAAATATTTCCGTACACTGAAAAAAATACGTTTGCTGAATTTTAATAAAATATATAATTTGTTTCAAATATTTATGCAAAATAAAAAAATTATGCTTAAATCAAATAAAGATATGTTTACATTTAGTAAATATTTCATTAGTACTATTGAAACAAATACTTATGAAAATTTAGTAAATGTTTTTTCATGTTTTTTTATAACACGCTTATACTTTATAAGCGTGTTGGAAATATTTCCTCTTCATTTGTAAACTACTTTGTTATTTATAGCAATTTATTGGAGGGCATTCCGATGTAATGATGTATTCCGTAATGATGCATGCTATGAAACGTGGATTTACATGTAATCATTTCTGCCAGACAGTCGCACTGCAAAACGAGTAACGAAGCAAAGTTGCATATGCGTTCGCCCCTTATTTTCTTCGTGCTATCCGATGTTCCACGACGACTGTCGTGTTCCGTCTTGAACGCATTTGCGCGCCGAAGGAAAGATTGTGTACGACGACGTGGTGAAAAATGGATAATCGGTAATTGCCCCCGTGATCGTGCGGGACGAAGACGATGGCGCCGCTTCGTGCGTGCAGTTGACTCTGTCTGTCGGAGTTCTTGTTGTTTCCAATATCGTAAGATTCACAAAAAGTAGAAATTGATGTTTCAGTAGATCTATATACGAGAATTATTCTTGTTTACATAATTAAATTTTAATTGAGAAAGTTTAATTATAGAATCACTTAAAAAAAAAACTCGAACTGATTTGACAAGAATAACTTTAGTAATATAGATACAATAAGTATTGATATTTATTTATTTTAATCAATGAATTAAAATTTAATTTGTGGAAGATTTTAGATGAATAAATGATTCTAAATGCATATAGATAACTATATATTGCTCTATAATAAGTGTCAATATATTCTTGAAGAGATTTGATTTTATGGATATTCGCAAGTGCATTTTTTAATATGCTATTTATCAATCAGTGAAGAATTATACATTGACACTTCAATTATAACAAATTCGTTTAATTTAAAACAAATTTAATTATAAATAATTCGTTGTGTTTCAAACAAAAAGAACACGCAATGAACAAGAAGTGATCGAGATGTTTTATATATTTTCTTTTAAAGCTACCAAGCGGATTTCGGCATTTAATAAATATGGTATATTATTTTAATAATTTATTGTTTTCCTAATGTCTTAAATAAAATCATTTTTAATAGCAAATAAAATCATTACCCACAAATTAATAACTTGCTAATTTTATGTTTAAATATGAGTGACATAAAAGTCAACATAGCAGTAATCTTAATTCTTAATATCATTTTTATCTAGGTTCTTAATTGGTGATAAGATTTTAGGTATTTTAAATAGCTAACTCATAACACGCTTATTATCTATCGCTTTAATTAGCTATTAATAATGTTTTAGTTGTTTATCACTCTCCTTTTAAGAAAACCTCGTTGTGATGTTTTTACCGAGATTATAGAAGAAATTGTAGATAAGGGTCGAAAGAGAGACTGTGAAGAAGTACATCATTACGTGAACATTACCTTGCACGCCGGACACGGCAAACCGGCTCGAAGTAATATTATGAGTCCTGAATAACACGCAAATGCAGTAGCAGCACTAAAACTTCACAGTTTCGCAATTAAATATGAGAATATAATTTTTTTTCAATTATTGCCCTTTTTCCTACATTTTACGAGGCGAAGAGAGATATTTTTTGCGTATCGTCTGTGCCACGAAATATATTCGTAATGATTATTAGTAAATTTATAAAAAAGAGTATGCACTCTGTGAAGATTAAGACAGCTCGCAAAAGTGCGCTAAACGTTTCAGGCTGAATCACATTCTTAGTTGCGCACAATCAGGCACGTAGATAATCGCGTGGGATTTACCGTGGCATCATTCGACTACGAGATCACGATCTCAGCCCGCCGATGACACACGGAATCGTAGGAGGAGGGAGGGGGGAGGGGAAGGGGGAGGGGAAGGGGAGGGAGGAGACAGAAAATACTCCGTTTGATACTCGCGCGAGTCTTGCTCCCTCAAGGCTTTTAATTTCAACGGTATGCCGCATCCGCTCCCCCGCGATTTCGAGATATCCGGGGACACCCCATCCCACCCCGACCGATTATTTCCCGGCGTTATTAGGGCCACCCCACGCGTCCGAGGTCCAGCGAGCGGAAAAAAGGGAACGTTATGGTTAGGGAAATTATGGTATGCCTTGTCGAGGTATGTCGGCGTCGTGTAAGTGGGTGGTATAAATAAGTATGAAGGTGAAGCTCAAGGAATCTCAAGCTCAAAGTCTCAACTCGATTTGCAATAAAGCAATGAAAATGTGTGAATTCGCGTAACAGCGAAATTACATTGTTTTATACACTAATATATATTTTATATACACTAATATTTTTTTCAATATTAATTAAAATAAATAAATTAATAAAGTAATAATAAAGTAATAATAATTAATAATTAATTGACAGAAAGAAAAAAAATATGCTGTCATATAAAAATTATTCTATTAACTTCATGAACATTAAATCATAGATTATTAGATTCTTTCTCTCTATTATATTTCTTTAATTAAATAGAATTTCTCGACATAAATTTATATCCATTTTTATATACATGATCTCTAAGAGCACATAAATTACTTTAATAATTCATTATAGAACTCATACTAAAGAAATATTCTTTCATTTTATATATGTTACCGATATCTGTATGAAAAAAAAGTATCTCATTTCGCGTTCTTATTTATCTCTTTGTCTCATCTTTTTGGATGAATATGAAAATGTAGCATAGTACAATTTAATACTCCGTTGCTATGTGTTTTTATTGCGATTAAACGGACGTTCACAAAGCGCCTTGAAATCTGAATTCTCGGAAACGAATAAAGTGTAAAGAGTTGTTATGAAAACGGCTTAATTATTTGCGTGACATTTAATTACGCCGCGAATAGCCAGAGGATCTCTTTTATTTTCTTTGACAATTATTAATAAAGTTCCGTGCAGCCTGGAAATCACCGATCTTTTGTATCCTTCGGTACTCTCAATTAGACTTATCCATTTGCCTCTCAAATTTAGATACTTTTAGTTTCGTAACTTTTTTAAAATATAAAATTACCTCTCAAATTTAGATGCTTTTAGTTTCGTAGCTTCTTTAAAATGTGTAACAACTGTAAATCGTTATCATATTTTACACACAAAATAATCATTTTCAAACAATTTTTAAATCATTAGAAATTTACTTTTAAAAATTTGTAATGTATTCAATGTTGCAATTGGATTTTATTTTTAACTGAAGCAATATCCTCGTTTGAAGCGTGCTCTTTAAGTTTGCAAGTTACGCGTTCAGCGTTATGTGGGTTATGAATACAAAAAGTTGCCAATGATATTCGTTGCGAAAATACTACAACGTTCGAGAAACGATTACAATGAGTATATTCGTCGACAGATGTGTACCGATCATCACTTGTTCCCTCGTTGATTAAGAAACCACTTTCGTAGCTGTTTCCGTGTAAGTTCGAACGACGAGGAGCATCGATTCTTGAGAGCTTTACATGCGCGGCATTGCATGGCAATTATATCGGGACACTCAATGAGCCTGACTGGATACAAAACTCGGTTTGCTCATAACGCGGTAGCCATTGAAATCATACGTCATCGGAGAATCGCGCGAGCAGGCATGATTAATGTATGAGAAACATTTTTGAGAACTGACGCCGCACTCGGTAGAGACAGGCGGCAGGGACTTTCTAACCGACTGACAACGTGAAATATTTGATTGTACGCGCTCCTTTTTAAGATTGGTGATCGACGACAGAAGTGACAAGTCGAGAGAGAGAGAGAGAGAGAGAGAGAGAGAAAGGGGGAGAGAGAGAGAGAGAGAGAGAGAGAGAGAGAGAGAGAAGAGAGAAGAAAAAGAAAACATTCAACTTGTGTGCTGGCAACTTTAATTCGCTTTTACTGTCTGCGAACGAAACAGCTCTAATTTATTTTACGTTTGCTTCTTTTTTTTTACTTCATCTCGGGCAAATAGTTTCTGATTCATTCGAGGCAGAACGAAAACATATGGCCACTTCATAATAGTGAGAACTTCGGAAAACAATTGTTGATATGTAGCTCTGAGAAATTAATGATATCTATAAAATATATTATATTATTTTTTTAATATTTGTACGATCTGCATTTAATAAATTTCTATATGTTGATAAAAATAATCAAATTTGATTTCCAAAAATATATTATATCATAATTTTATTCACGTTATTGTTAAGATTCTTCAAAAACTTCACTTTTACTAATGTCATTAACAAATCGCGAAG
>Ga0157364_1005714_pt1 | contig 12704 bp, 3 predicted proteins | sample AttsexASBM2_FD_111476 | JGI IMG/M metagenome (GOLD analysis project Ga0157364, IMG submission 111476) | Fungus gardens microbial communities from leaf cutter ant in Ribeirão Preto, State of São Paulo, Brazil - Atta sexdens ASBM2 | ecosystem: Host-associated > Fungi > Mycelium > Unclassified ... | reverse complement strand
TTGTATCATCAAATGGAAAACATCCATTATTGTTAAATAAAAAACAGATAAGAAAAATGTAGGAAACAAATATGGATGACAAAATTTTTTAGTACTATTTTCATAACTAGATTTTGTATTCGATATAATATATTTGACAATATAATATATGTAACAAATGAAAAAGGTTATATTTGGTTGGTATAGATGGATTTAGTACTTAATAATTGTGGTGCGAATTTTTACAATTTTCAGTTTCAATCATAATATATCAGATATTGTATCCGACAATCTCTTCGAGATTGAAAACATAAACTTATAAGCAATATCGATATGATCACTCACATTTTTAAAGTAGTCACTCTAGATTATTATGTCCAATATTATTGCACAATTATATCTTGGATGATATTATTGATGTCTTCTTTAACCAATTCTAAACAAATAATTTATAAGTTTAATAGATACAGATATCAATAATGTCAATAATATCATGCAACATCAAATATGCTGCAATATTGATCGTCTGTAAGAATCGCTTTAAAATACGGTATTGTCGTCAACGATTGAAATCATGTGACTTCAAAATTTCACTTCATATATAATTTGATTTATAATAAAAAGAGATTTATTTCGGAGATTCCACGTTATATATCTCGTTTCTATGACATTTAATGTCTCCGTGTATAACTTTGTCCGCCTTTAGGGCTTAGAAACGATGGCAAAAGGGAAAAGAAGAAATGTCTATGTGTACGAGTGGCAGCACCATTAACACCTCCCGGACAAATCACTCGATTTTCTCGGACGATTTTCCCGCAGCACGTCCGACAAATAAGGAAACACGATGTATCACCCGTGGGACGACGACAAGAGGGCTAGAGCCGGATAGACGGGATGGTGGTGGTGGTTAGAGGTGGTTTACTGCCTGCCGGTAATGACGAAACAGATGGCCTCCTGCGTCCTCTCCGGTGCAAGTTCTCTTCGGCCGAAGGAGAGAGGAAAGCATCCCGCAGGAAAGAAGGCCGAGGATCCTTGATGAAGTGCTACCATTATCGGTACACGACAAAACCCACTTCTGCGCCGGCGGATAGCGCGTAGCTCGAGTGACTTTATTACCCGCGAACACACGCGCTTCCTGAAGTCCCACTGTGGGACCGGCGAGTCTGCTCATGTACCAGGAACCTTAATGAGCTTAGCGACCATCGGGCCTTTTATTGCCGCCGCAATTGCACGGGATAGAAAGAGTCATTGCTTAGATTCCAAAATGCGGGTATAAACGTAATGAAAATAAGATATTGCTAATTACAGAAGGCACGATACCAATTGCCTTATCTTGCGTCATGATGGTTTTTAATTTAGAAGAGATATGATTTTATTAGTCGAATATTAGTGCGAGGCATTTGGTTCTCTAATTTGTGCCATATCTTAACACTTATATATAGTTTCATTTTATCGCATATATAAATTTAAAAGAAACTCGCACGTCGCTCGGTATACTTTATCTTCAATTTATCGCTGGCAATATCAATCAAGGCATGTAATTCATGATGCCTCAGTTAGATGTAATATAGTCTCGTGCTTTTTTATTTCAAGGTTCAATGTTATACGCGAAATCAAAATGGAATCGTATTTTATCCTTATAATTAATGAAGCATTGTATTTATGTTACACTTTAATTTACTTGGATGAAAGAAAGACATTTTATTATTATTATCAACTTTTACGATCGTATTTTAAAAACAATCGTAATGGACGCTTTACAACGTTCTTTCGCCGGGCAATTACGTGCGTAAAACTCATGTTTCCGATTACGAGTTGATATATGAGCACTATCGGAATTGAATGTACGACATAAAGGTATAAGAAATAACTAGTCGTAACCGAGTTTGAATTACTGGCTTGAAACATCGTTACTTGCAAGTATATTTATAGATTAATAAAATTTTTTTCAGATCTTTATTAACGTAATAAATAAAATCTTTTTTTTTTTTTGTAAAATAATATAAGATTTGGAATAAAGTATAGGATATAAATAATTATAAAAATCTTAAACAAATTATCTTTAAAACCGTAATGTGAATATACAACAAATAGGAAATAAAAAGGCTTTAGAAGATCAAATTGGATCTTTAATGCATAAATATTTTGGTATGAATTTATATATTAGACATTTAATCCTATAAATTAATTTTCAATCTTAAAACGTAATCCTACAGAACTAGAGTAACAATACCACAAATTAAAATTATTAAATTGACAGCAACAAGCACAAGCAATTTAATAATCATAAAAACATTTGAAAGGACAATAAAAAATAATAGCTTATTTTTTTTAATTTCAACTTGGAAGTACATACGTATATTAAAAATTAATTTGAAAAAATATGAAGATATTAATCTTTAGATATTATTACAAGAGAGATAATATAATAAAATTTATAAAAGCATTAGTATTATTAGTATTAATAATATTATGAGGAAGAAAATTTATTATTAAAATAAGAATTATTATTAATATACAAAAACCAAAATATTGTAAAGAATCAGTGGAATTCTTTTGTCATGAGCAAAAATAGGATTTTAATTTTGAAAATGAAATGATGTAACGCACGCATATATGTCGTATTCGCCTGTGGCGTATAGAGCGGCACGTCGTCTCGCCAGTAACGAAGCATTCATGCCGATCGCGATACGGTCTGCGATATTTCTCAAGGTTTCTTCCCGACGTAGTGCGATGACATAACGGTTAACCCCCTCGAAACGCCCGGAGCGTGGCGGCAGAATGCACGGGCGACCGTAAAGCGCGAAAATTCAGCCTACGAGATAAATAATAATAGAACTTATCGCGCGCGAAAATCACATAATCATCTGGCGAAATGAAAATTCATGATACACGTTAAATGCAAGACCGATTTGCCCGAGGCGTGGAATCTCCGCGAAATTTTATGACGTGTACAAATGTTTCTATTTTATAATGAAAATTTAAAAATTAAAAAGATCTTTTTTAAAAAAAATATAGAAATGTTTATTACAAAGAAATGTTTGACTTTATTCTCCGCTGTATTAATTAAAAATGAGACCTTTTAAAACGCTTATTTTTTATTATGATAAACAAAAATGCGAATAATATCTATGAGAAGCGGTTGAAATGACTTCACTGTGAACGAACTTCACTGTAAAGCACATATATTTAGTTTTCGAATTGTTTTATTACAGAGTTTTATGCACAAATGAAATAAACGAATTGTATATTAAATTTTACTTTTTTATCTTTCTTTAAGTTTAATTATTAAATATATTTTAACATTAAAAGTTTCGAGTTTCTTTGACTTCACCTCTTACATATAAATATCTTACATATCTTACATATCTGTTCTTATGCTAATATACTTTGATTTTGATTTTCGAATACATTGCACTTGAGAATTAAGGTCGCAATCCCAAATGTCGGACTAATCCGTCGACGACGGCGAGCAGCAATAACGGAGAGCGTCGTCCGGTGCCGAAAAACTTTATGAACGTTTTATGAGCGTAATAATCCGCTCGTGAGTAACACAATACAGGCTAATTATAGAGGACGAGGTCCAGGCCGGCTGACAGGCATTAACGTACGCGTTAAACTCACGGCGCGACAGCTTGGGTGGCTTCCCCGTGCTACTCTCCTTTTATTATTTTCTCGTCTCTCTCCTGCAACTCGCGCGTACTTTGATCCTCGCGACGCTAATGCGTCTCTGTTATTTCAGTCCTTATCCGTGACAGCTAGACCACCGACAGCCGTGAAGGCGACTTTCCGATTCGTGTAAACCGATCCCGGGATAGAGCGGTCCCCTTCGTAAACGACGTGCTGCCACGAAACCGATCTTCACTCGTTCGCTGGCCGGAGCGCAATCGGGATCGTTACCGAGATTTCTGAGAAAGCGGCAGAGAGCATAATTCGCGACCAAGCCTTAATGAGCGGAGTCTTCTAACGATGCAAACTTTTAACACGAGAGAGAGTTGTTAATTAGGCGTGTCGCGTTAAACAAATCGTTGGATCGTGAATGACAGCTACGATTATACTGAAATCGAACTGCCAAGTATGCTTACTTTATAAATATAGAATATGCAAATAATATTTAAATAATATTTAGATTCATCTTTAATTTAATTATATGAATATAGAATATATTTACCGTTCGACAATCTGATCCTCATTGGAATTCATATATAACATATATAACATATATTATTGAACAATTTAATTAATGCGGTTTCCGTTGAGAATGGCTCAAAAAATAAATCGAAATGTTCAGATTTTCTTATTTGGAATCTGTGTTTTAAGTTAATAATACATACTATATTGTGAATTTTAATTATTTATGTGTAACAACTACAACACTTGACTCTCATTTGTCCAATTGTTCCATCAATTTTAATCTATCAGAAATTCTTCAATTATCTACTTATTAGAACATATTTATATATGTTTTTATAAATCAAGCCTTACATAATCAGCTCTATAGTAGAGTTATACAAAAATAGAATTTCATAGTAAATATCGATTAACATCGTCAGTTCAAAGACTGATCCGTGACGATCCTTGAATCATCCGAAAAACGCGGCGGGACAAAGATGGGACCGATCTATTTTGTACAGAAACGAGAATCGAGTCTGCGAGTTAGACGCAGATCAACGTCGAAAGTACAAAAAGCGGTATACCCTTGTACCGGGTGACGGGGCGATTTCGACGACCCTCGTTTTGTAAACTAGGCGCGAGGGAATTTTCGGCTAAAAAGCGGGTGATTAATGGTCATCGCTGTCTAAAAAGCTCCTCTCTGTCTCTTTTTCGCTCGTCGGTTGCCGTCGACGCATTGGAGAGTTCCTTAGGGCCGCATGTCCGTAATTGATTCCGGATTGCTTGTCGCAGGAACACGACCATTACGAGATGACTCTTGACATCATGGTGTTAATATCCCCTGCATGACAAAATTATATTATTTTTCAAATTATTTTCAACATGTTTCCTTGATAACAATATTGTGATAGTTTTGTTGATTTTGTTTTAACTGTTAAATTTATAATGCCACATTATATTTAAAAATTTGAGTTTTATTTTTAATCATTTTTTTCACGGAAAGAACGATTTAATGGTTGATGAATCTAAAAATTTAATTAGATAAAAATCTGAAAATAATTTTGTTAGATCATCAAAATAATTACGTAAAATGCTTAAGCGATATTGCCAAAAGTTTTAACACTTTAGCAATCAGTTTATGTCGTCTTACATAATTATGATCGTCTTACATAATTATTTTAATAATTCAAAGAAATTATTTTCAGAACTTACTTTAACTTAAGAAATATAATATATTTGACTTAAATAAATTTGTTATTTACTAAATGCATACATTAATATAAACGTTAATTTTAAAATTAAGCAATTTAATCACAGAAATGGATTGATTAAGAACAGTTATTTTTGTTAAGCACGTTTTGAATTGAAATAACACATTTTGACATTATATTTGGAAGGTTAAAAATGTTATTTAAGGAAATTAAATAACATTTGTTATTCAAAGAATGTAAATTTTATATTTTTTACAGTTAACAATGTACATTAAGATTGAACGGAAAGAATGGTTTTTATTGAAGTATTTAAATTAAACATTTATCTAGATATATAAATCTGAAAATAATTTTGTTAGGCCATCAAAATAATATGTAAGATACTCAAGTTGATTGCTAGAATGTTAAAACTTTTTACTCTTTATACTTGAATTTCCTACATAATTACTTTGATCGTTTAAGAAAATTATTTTCAGGTCTATATCTACTTAAATTTTTAGATATTTAGTTTTTGCGAAAAATAAACGTACAATTATCGATTAAGTACAATTGAATCGATTCGTTTCACGTTAATACTTACGTTTCTCACTCTCGATCTTGAGGAGCATCTCCAAACAGGTTTCTCTTCTATAGTTTTCCGAAATTTCTGACACTAACGGGCGTCTGTCGTGCGAGAGGGCGGTAGAAAGCGACGAGGATCTAATATTTCAAAGCGTGTGTTGAGAGCGGCAGGCGAGCGCGCGGAATGTGCCGGGAGTAATTTGAACAAACGTACGACAACGTCTCATTTGTCACGCGAGGTGACGCGCAAAGTACGAGCGATACGGGACTGCGGCGTTTACACTCCAGAAATACTGGCGATGGACACTTTTTTGTCACTGGTCGACGACCATCTGGGTGGAATCCGCTCGTAATGAGGTCTACGTGTCAAAGGGTTCTTATTTTTGTACCCAGAGGGACAGAAGCGCGATCGAATGGGTGCAAAAGAAGGGATGTGAAGATGAAGTTAGGACGCATTTAATTCCGTTCCAAACGATTTAAAAATACCGTATGGTTCTCGCATTCTCGCTTAAAGAGTCCCCGGAAATAATTGAAAAGGGAATGGACTTACAAGTGGATCCTACTAAATCTCTTGAGTCATGAAATGTGCATTGTTTTATGTGCATTGATTATGCGATTATGAATCAAAGGTGGATTCCATTGAGAATTTTTGCTTTCGAAATCGATCCAGCTTCCGGGCTCGATACGGCCGGGACATATCGGCCAGTGTTTGCGAAGCGCAAACGCTACTAATTAAAATCTCTTGGCCCTCCTCGGCCAATGTAATCAACAAATGCCTTTAGGCTACGAGGATGGTCAACGTTCCTCGAGCTTTTAACCCTTTTACCTAGCGGCTAGTGGTTCTATTGAAGTTTTGGCGATTCCAATGAAAGTTTCCAAACTATTCATTTTGAGAGTGTTGTTTACTGTTCTCAATGCTTAAAAAATATTTCTAACATCTTTTTTTAATAGTAATGTGGTCCTTAATGTTGCAATATTCAATGTTAAATTTGTAATGTAAAATTATACCCAATTTAAGTTACTTTTAATCATGCACTGTAAAAAATAAAATGTTAATTTTATTATAGTGATTAATTTTACAGTGATACATTAAATGTTTAATTTTAACAATTTTGCGTATTTCAAAAAGTTCACTAAACGTCTTTAAGTTAAAATTGATATTTTATTTTTTACAGTATATCTATAGATCGCCACTTTTTTTATTCATGGCAATATGTTGTAAAAACTAAAATGAAATTAAACAATTTAACTCAAGAAATGTATCAATTTCATTCAAATTTAGTTAGTTTATTATTTACTAAATGTATATAGACGCTGTTTACATTGAAAATTAAGCAGTTCAACCACGAAAATAGATCGATTAGCTGTGATTGATTTTTTTTAATCACAAATTTTGAAATAACTAATACATTTCGACAGTAAAAATAACAAAATGTTATTTAATTAAATGTTATTTAATTTAAAGAATTCGTTTAAATTTAATTTTTTAATATTTACATACAGTGTATATTTTATTAGATATTAGATATTTTATTAGATTCACAGTATATATTTTATTAGATTTAGAATGGCTCTTGTCATCTACTTCCGTATGATATACGGATCAAGCTTCGTTCCTCGCAGCGATATATGTTGGGGGCGCCAGACATATGGGAGTCTCGATTACGGACTCAAGAGAAACCAGTGACGTATTATTTTGGATGTTCTCTTAGGGTATCGTTCGTGAATGGAATACATTTTCGGACGGAACATATGCTGCCTAAGGATGGTGCCAAGGATTCGTAATTATATCGATCGTAATTATATTGGGGGTTAAAATTGTTAGTATGCGCTTGAAGTTTCTCGATAGAGTTTTATGTGAATTAAACTACGTAAATTTCTTATAAGCAAAGGAAAAATCCTATTTTTTCCAATATTTAAAACTGCAGTTAAAAAATAATGCAATTGTTCAAAAATTCTTTTTATGTAAATAAGAGCCAACAAATAAGCATAACAGACAAGAGAATTTATGACATATATAGTGTATATAATAAATATATATATATATATATACTATTGAAAAAATACAATATTGAAAAAATGAATTAAATTTTAATAAATATTTATTTGAATATATAGTTAATTAAATGTTTACTAAATGTAAACATATATTTATTTGATACAAGAACCACTAATTTCATTTTTTTCTTAAGTGAATTTATTTACTGTAAGTAAATCTTTAGTTAATACTAAGCAAATATTTATTAAAATTTAATAAATTTTTTTTTCAGTGTAGCAGAATATTTAATCAAAGTTTCGCTATCGAGTTTCGACTAGTTTTTCTTAAAATTATAATATTCAATTTTTTACATTAAAATCTGTATTTTTAATTGACCTGAATAAATCGAATAGTTCTATCATACAATACATAAAGAAATCTGTGTTACGTTATTTTAAATGATTTATGAAATTTTTAAAATAGTCCAAAAATAAATGACAACTATGTCTCGTATTATTACAGCTTCAAGCCGCAGGTTCCATCCCTGAAGCGGAGGAAAAGAGTTCGTCGCTACGACTATTAATAATCTCACACGAACGGCGCGTGCAGGCACGACAGTCGTGTGTCACTAACGGGTGGTACGAAATGTTTGTTTGGCCGCAGTGGCCACCGGTTTGACAAACACGTCGCGCGAGAGGAAGAATATCCGACGGATAACAAAGGAGAAAAGCTTAACCTAAGGGACACCCGATATTTTCACAAGCTGCCAAGCAGGCGTCGCGACGCGTCGTGTTGGATGAAAATAGTGCTCGCGAGATCGCGAACCTCAAAAGAAAGAAGAAAAGAGAAAGAGAGAGAGAGAAAGAGAGAGAGAGAGAGAGAGAGAGAGAGAAAGAGTTGAGTCCAGAGAGATTTATCAGCTTTTAATGGCCCGGCGCTCGTAAAAAGCTGCACCAAGACTTTGTCAACGACTTTGTCAAAGTTATGTCAACAGGGGCTCGTTGCCAACAGCTGGCCCAGGCTGCCAAGTTATTTCGAAATTAACAGCGACTTGTTTATGAGTGACGACACCAACGTGTTCGCCGCTCTCCGAACCTCCATCGATGCGCAAACGGTTCTTCGGGGAAAGCGCCTTTGCGCGAGACTTTGTAGAACAATTTGTTTACAAGGGTGCATCAGCCGGATAAACGAGAGGTACCGAACCGTTGTCGTTGAATCGATCACGTTTGGCGAACGAAGCGCTAAGGCAAGATGTTTATCTGATGTGACTAAATTTACATGACCGAATTTCTGCCTGTTTGACATTTCCTTACCGCTAAACGTGTATACTCAAAAGTTGCATGTTGCAACTCTCTGTCTTTCTAATCTTCTCTGATTCCTTTTCCTTACGTGTGTGAAAATAACACTTAGTTTTCAGAATTTCGATATAATTAACTTGTAATAAGAACACATATCTTTTGTAATACTAAAGTATGTGAATGTCCTTAGAACTCACTAAAGTATTTTGTAAATTTTGTTTTTTTGAAAGATTACAGTACAAAGTAATCGAACTTTGCATAAAGTATATAGTAAAATAAATTAATTTATATGAATAGGAAATTGTGAAAAATAAGATGATCAAATATGAAAATTATTTCAAATTATCATACATAGTATTTAAAAATTAGGAAAATATTCAAGAATTTATATATATTTTAATTAAGAATTAATAAATTTGTTTTCTCTTTTAAAAAATTTTAGTTTATTTTCTTATATGCTTTAAAATTGAGAACACAAAATATAATTTTCCAAGGAAACGCGTCAAGACAAAAGAAAGTCTAAATTGTTTTATTTTGACATTAATAAAAATTAAAACAGTGATTGTTTGTTAATACAAAATTTGATTGTTAAAAATCAAAATAAAGTTTTTTTGATTGTTTGTTGACTTTTGTGTATTCCTTAAGTTATTACACTGAGAAAAATTTGTGGAAATGGACAAACCAGAAGATTCTAATTATATTAATTCCAGTTATTTCAATTACAATTTCGGTAAATTTAACCAAAAAATTCTGATTTGTCCAGTTTTTACCAGAATTCAAATTAATCCAACCAGACATTTTTGCCAGTATACAGTTTCTTGAAAGTACACTGTATACTTTTTAAAGAGATACATATTTGTGCATATTATTAGCAATATTAACAATATTAAACCACATTTTTAACAGCACTTTTCTTGCACACAAATATAATTTGCTTGATCTAGTGAACTGAGTTCTTATAATCTTGTTTGCACAATAAGAAAGCATCGATGTTATATTTATTGTTACGACAGTATTATTCCTTCTTCTTGTGCTCGCGTCGACCAAGGATTAACTCCGTTATTTGCGCGTCTAATAATTATTGCCGGCTGCTAATAATTTTACGACGTAGTGCAATTTGGTTCCGCGGCCGAGTGTCGGGGAACTGAGTCGCTGCGCGCGGATGTTTGAGACGCGATCAGCTTATTCCACTCCGATGAACGGCCAAGTAACAATGATGCGATTAAGCCCCTTGGCAAATTACGCCATTACACATTAGCTACATGTCTATTTGGCTCTGCCTCTTGGCACTGCGCTTCGTGTACTTCCGCTCCGTGTACTTAAAGCTAGACAAGTCACGCGTGGTAGATTGAACATACAGCGACTGTCGCGCATTTAACGTGAATACGCGTGCTTTTATGGCGACTATCCAACATTTACTATAAATTAGAAACAGCGACATATGTGTGCGTACATACAGATGATCTGATTTAATGCGACGTGAAACTTAACGGTCTCAAGGATAACAGGTCTGATAAGATGGACGAGTAACGAGCTACTCCTGATCGATGCCTGTCGCCTGTTCCTCAAATCTCGAATGATCAAGATAGATAATGATAAATAGATAATCACGAACAGGATATGATGTATTTATCGATGTGTTACACTTTAATGGGGTTAATCATTATCGTCACGAAATATTAACGTTGACAGCTCGGTGTTAATATCTTCCACATTCGATTGAATACTGTCGTCATTGCGCGTCTCTCACGAACGTATTTATTATCATCTCTGTCGATTTTCTTCTATAGGAATAATAATGAGAAAGAGGCGAGAGAGAAAGAGAGAGGAAGATTTGTAGTCAGTAATCGACAACGACTGAAGTAATGATTAGAGGTAGATGTTGCGATTAGGAAAAATGACAGTCCGCGCGGCGCAACGGAAGTGATCTCGCTAGGAAAAATTGACTTTTACTGCCCCGTGCCTTGGGAGATTCTCGGCGTTGCGGACATTCACCGTTGCTCATTCAATCAAAGTCAGGGAGCCGCGTGATCGAAACGTTGAAACGTTCATCATCGGGCTACGTCTCTGGGATTCGATTTGTGGACAATCAAACGTGCGTCACGAGCGACAATTAATATCCGTGAAGTACTGAACGCCGTCGGGATTCGAACTTATTACATTCTCTTTTCCGTTAACGAGGAAACGATATATCGGAGAGCGATGAAGGAACTGCGACGGCGCTTATCGTGTGACTATTTATCGATCGTTGTGTCTTCGAAAAATGAGTCACTGCTATAATAGGAAAGATTATTGAAAGATGTATCATGGATACATAGATACATATGAAATGTCAAAACAATTGAACGAATGTAATTAAATGAAGCTTAATTAATTGAATCCAATGAATTTAACCTACGCTAATTAATTAACTGATTAATTAAACAACTACGAGAAACACAAATATAACAATTGCCCTTTTGTCGATCAAAGAGATTGAATGAAAGATTAATTATGCCTACATAGATTTAGTGTTTCTGCCCCAAAAATATAGATTTTTAATGATACTCTCAAACAAAAGTGTATTTATTAATTCAGTAGAGCCGAGAGTAAGTGATCATAAAATTTACCAACTTATAGAAAGTTTATGCATTTTCGGCAATTTGGAGAGTACGCAAAAGTTGTTGAATTTATCTTTTTTTTCACTTGCTGAATCTAAAAATTATAGTTAAAATAATCTTAGTATCCGGAAAACATAATTTTAAGACATATTTTAAAAGAAAGTAATAATTGATATCATTTTTATCATATCTTTTCTAATTTTTCTTTTTTTTTTAAATCATTTTTATTAAAACTAATTATTAAAACTAATTATTAAAATCATTCTTACTTGTACTACAGAATAAATAAGATTCCCTAGTAAATGCACTATTATTGTAGAGTGTTTATGAAAAGCCTGTTTTTTTTTAGTTGAATGTTGCACTGAATATTAAAAAACTATAATTACTATAATTTTCAACATGTGAAACTAAATAAAAAAAAAAGATGAATCCAATGATCCCTAAATCACATAAAATGCATTTTTATTCGTGTAAAAAAGTCGGAAATAGAACTCGACAATAGAATTATTCTTCACGATGCTATTTCACTACTTAATTATCTTAATTTTCGAATGAGAATAACAAATGGCAAATGTTCATCGGCTTTCCGTTTTCCGCCAAAGTTTTCTATTTCCTGACATTTTCTTTGGGAAAAAGTAGCCGGATAAATTTGAGAAGAATATTTTCGTTTCGTGCAAATTTCGCTTTTCTCGCAAATTATCGCAGTATTGAGGTCTTTGCATTGCGTTGGAGTAATCCATGTTTACAAATAGAAGTCGCGCAACATGAAGTTGCGATATCGCTTCTTTATATTAATCTAATCATTCATTTAAAAAAAAGTCTGATTGCATTAAGTCTGATAAATTTATCCATAAAAGTATCACACCACAAAATCAGGCACTTAAATCAGATTATTCATAGATAGATTCATAGTTCTTCTATTTAAGACTGTTCTAATTATAACCTTAAGAGAGATTACATAAAC
>Ga0157364_1005713_pt1 | contig 12708 bp, 2 predicted proteins | sample AttsexASBM2_FD_111476 | JGI IMG/M metagenome (GOLD analysis project Ga0157364, IMG submission 111476) | Fungus gardens microbial communities from leaf cutter ant in Ribeirão Preto, State of São Paulo, Brazil - Atta sexdens ASBM2 | ecosystem: Host-associated > Fungi > Mycelium > Unclassified ... | reverse complement strand
GATTTAATTGGCTATAACCATTATTTGAGTGGTTTCTGCAAAAATATAAACTCATACTATTTTCTTCTTGACATTTTGGCATAGATATGACAACCTAACATACTATTTAAAAGACCAAAACATATTTTGCAAATGATACATTTCTTTCATAAAATAACTTTTAATTGTATACAATAAACAGAATACAATAAATATTCTGTATGTAAAAATAAAAGATACATCAATATTCAATTACATCTATACTGTAATATATTTGCAAAAATCGGAAATATCGAGAAGAGAAAGATAAATAATGTAAACAGTTACAGATTTAAAGTTTTTAGTTAGTTACAAACAAAATAATACCAATTAATTTTTAATATTCAATTAATTTTTAACAGAAAAGCTCTTATAGTAATGTTAAAAGTTATTGTACAGTGTCATTTTGAGGCAAAAAATTGAAATAATAAATTATAATAAATTGTACTCAAAGAAAAGTATAAGATTTTGATAGACTTTCTAAAGATTAGAAATTAAATAACTATTAAAAACATTAAAAATAAACAAAAAATTTTCTTAAATATGTATAGCTACATTTCTGGCTATTTTTATTTCTCAATAAAATCTAATTCTCTTTGAACTTATTTTACAATAATCTTTTTAATACAACAGTCGAGAGAGAATTAGACTTTATTGAGATATAAAAACAGAAATACACCACACATTTTTAAGAAAAATCTTCTTATTCATTTTATAATATACTTAAGTACCGTTTATCGCTACTGATTATATATATGTACTTAAAGATCTCTCTGTGCATTTAATATTATGCAGAATTGCAATTTCGAAACATTGGCTTACGGCGAAGTTCGTGAAATCCCTAGCGTACATCGAATCCGTTCAAGAGAGAACAGGCAAGCGTGAATTTAAAATAAATATGTTCGCTTCCATTCGGGAATTTGCTTTTGTGCGAGCGCACCGACGGCAAATGTCGATCTGTGCACTTGTCCAAGCAAACAGAATTTGACTGCGGTGGCATAGCCCTCCATGCGCGAACGAACTTTAAAACCGGACGAACTATCCGCAGACTGTCTATCCACCTCGAAGTGGGCATGAACAGATCGCGAATGGAAGAAGCACTTCACTGAAGAAGTTAGAAAAACGGTGCCGCGAGTAGAAGATGTTTACTCCTTCGTTTCTCGACTCGGCACTTGAACGGTACCGACAGTATTCCACGCTAAAAATGTCCATTTCCAGCAATCGCCGTGTAATTTTCTCGCGTTCCGCTCCGCTTCGAAACGTTTACGAGTTCGTGAAACGATGTACTTACATTTCGCTGAACGATTTCGGAGAGCGGCATCAAACGTACGAAAATTGGGTTTCCCATAATACTGTGCACAAGTGAAGGTTTCTAATTTATTTATTGGTTCCGCAGATAGTTTATAAAATTTTATGACAGAAAGAAAATGCAGAATTTTTATTTTATATTCTTATACGATACTTTCAAAACGTCAGGCACTACTGTGATACACGCAATTAATGTCTCGTGTAAAATTTAAAGAAAGATAATGATACGTTAAAAATTTAAAAGAGTTTTCAGTTTTATCACAAATCCCAGAAAACGCGAACTTTGTTACTATATCTCTCGTATATCATATTTCTCATTTATATAAGAAGAAGGGTAAACCGCTAGGGAATTTTGATGTAAGAGGTCAAGTAGGAAGTATTAGCGAGTATTACTTGAAGAGAAGGTTATAATGTAATGAGAGCGCAGAAATTCTCATTTCAGTAATACCTGCTTAATCTTTCGGCAACGCACTTGATAAATTTTACAAAATCCTTGGTTTTAAAGAAATATTATAAAGCAACTCCAAGTATAATCACAGAACGAGATAACAAATGAAACAATCAAAATTAACATTAAAATTACCAATTAATAATTAAATATAATATTCTATTATAATAATTAATTTCAATCTGTTAATATTATAATATTTAATTATTAATGTTTTTAATTCATTGCAGAATAATATTATTAATTATTATCATTAATTAAAGAGACTCAGAGAGAGTAATATGATAATATTAATTTTTTAAATAAGATTTATCTATCGGGATATCTTTCATGCATTCATTAACTAATTACGAAATTATCTTCATAATCATTATCCACATTCAATGTGGATAATGTAAAACTACTTATGTAAAAACTACTCTATTTTCGTAGGAATATCATATGACATTTGATCTACTTTATAATTGAAAACTCATCGCATGAAAGTATATTGACTCTATCATTTTTCATTTAATAATTTCTTATAATTATTCTGATCAATTTATTGCAATTGACGTTGATCAAAAGAAAAATATGTACAAAGAAAAACGTTATAAAAGACCCGGAAAGGACGAATAAATATTCCTGCTACAATAGCTGCACATACTTCCAATATTGATTTTTTCATTTTCTCGCGCGTCCATATTATTGAAATTCTTCCGGCTTAAAGCACATTCGCTCACTTGACCCTTACTCTCAACAAACACAATTAATCAATAAAAACCCTAAGCAATCAAGCTGGATCTTTAGTGCTTAAATAATTCTGTGTGAATTTATAAGCCATATCCCTGCAAACTGCGCGCCGAATTTAATTTTCTGTCTTGAAACGTAATCCTAACAGAACTAGAGCAGTAATATTACAAATTAAAATGATAAGTAATTTAATAATATTAATGCTCATAGATTTTAGAAGACGTTAATAATAACATGATATAACAATATGTGTCAAACTTATAAATAATTTTATTGCAAAAAATATTACCTCGAAGAACAATTAAGTTGCTAGGAAATGTGGAAAATGGCGTGAAGGAAAATGCCGAAATGCTGCCTCGACCAACCGACATCCTGGCCCACGTTCATTCAATGTACGCCCATTGTTGGGGTTCGATCACCTCGGGGGATCCGCTTCTCTGCGTTCGTTCTCCATACAGGCAGAGGTAGGAGCCATGAAGGCATATAGCGATGCATATACTAGCTGATACAGGTGCATGGACACCGATGCGAATCGGTCGACTGCAAATCGCGGGGGACGATCATGAAGGGGTTCGTGAGCAAGGGATCGGCACCAGGATGGTAGCTTTCGAGATCAGGTAGGCAGGTTGACAGCGCCAATAGAAGGGTAAAGGGGATCGGAGGGCGATCGTTCTGCAGCTGGATGGCTGCTTTCTGTCGACGAGCATTGTCGGCGCATTGACTTATCGACCGGGGGATACGAAGCATAGCTCTGCGCTACGATGGATCGCGGTTATGTCCGTTGTTGCGGTATAACGAGGGTCGCCCTTATCCCACTTCCCTTATCCATCCTATCATCCGTCTATCTTCGCAACTAAGCGTCAATGTTCGTCATTACTTGCCAGCAAAGACGAGAGTATGTCTCACGATGTCTCCAAGTGAGAGTAGAATCTTGTGGATGATGTAGCAGTACTTACCCAACGGGTCAATGATACCGTCGCGGTTTACGTAATAATTGTTTCTATACAGAACGTCACTGAAATGTTTAGGCAAGCTCCCAAAGGATATTTGACTTAATAAAGATTATTTTAATTCACAGTTTTCTTTTAATTAAATACAGATCTAAAAATAATTTTGTTGGACTATTAAAATAATTATGTAGAATGCTACTTATTGCAAATACAATTTTTTTGTATGAAGCTTGAATTTTTTACATAATTATTTTAGTAATCCAAATTTTCAGCAAAATTATTTTTCTCAAACGATTGAAATATTTTTTGAGAATTAAGCTTGGTAATAAAGACAAATTCGTACTTCATATTTCGAAGTCAAACAAATTATTTCAAACAAATATTGATTTAACAGAAATTTAGTTGTTTTAATTTATGAAAGCTTGCATTAATATCCAAGTTGTTACTAATAATATCATTTTTTGCTTTCTCCATGAAGGATTAATTTACCTAATATTACCTAAATTTAATACATATTTTAATTGAGCGAATGCATTTAATTGGTTCTACATCACCAAAGTTTTTGAATTAATCCGTAAATGTTTACGCAATATCGGTTCGAGCGGAAGGCGAAGTAAATAGAACGTCATCATAGCACCATTCATTGTCACACGTCGCGCGGCGTTGTTTGCAAATGCGAAAATCTTTAGACACGTGTCACGTCGGAGCGTGTCGCACGGCGTGGAAACAACGTACTTATAGCCCATTAAAATGGATGTAAAACAAGGGATCGTATATGCATGGTACCGCGCACTGCGGCACGGTATCGCGTCGTATGTATCAAGTGGATTTCAAACTTAAATCTGCCTTCACCTTACGCGCATGTCTAACAGAACGACGAATTCGTGCCGTTGCCTAGTCTGAGGCAGAAATACGAGCAGACTCTTCGAAGCTATAAAAAATACAAGAAAATGAATAAATATATTTAAAGTAAAAGTAATCGCAAAAGAATCGATGCGATCCATTATGTTTAAAGAAATAAGAAAAAGACAAAAGGGGAAGAGATAGATATACAACTCTACATACATCAGAGTAGCATGAAGATTCGCCATATATGACCTAATAGTAATATAATAGTAATATAACCGTATCATATTAAAGAACTATTAAGCTTATTTATTTATTGAATTATTTACTAAATTCACTAGGAGACAAAAATTTTCTATGCGCGAAAGGAATTTACAAAATTGAATTGTCAAATTTGTTTAATATTAAATAAATTTGCATATTTGACAAATATTTTGCATTTATTGTAAATAATTTTTGTAACGAATACAAAGAAGAATAAATATTTGTTATACATGCAAGTAATTTGCGATTTCTATATTTGAAATAGAATTTGCCGCTATGCGCAGGATTAGCGTTCATAGCAAATTTTTTTCCCTCTGTGTTTACTTATTATTTATTATTTATTTATCGGATCATCAGGTAAAAAATAGCGGTCAAAATAATTAACAGGAAAGTTTATCGGTTCTTTAATAAAAAAATTGCGCTATTTTTATTATTTAGAGTTCTAGATAGATATAACTTATTGTTATATTATATTTTAAAATAACTACTGAACTGCGTGTTTCATGTTGTACTTCAGAGTAGTTACTTATACATAAACACGTTTATATCAATATGTATCTTACAAATATAAACACTAGTCAGCAGTCTGTTACTGTTAAAATATTATGCTCCAAGTCATGCGTTACAAGTCGTACAAAAAAGTTGATATTCTGAATTAAATAAGGAAGGGCTTGTATTCGATCAAAACGCATCTTAATGCTTAAATATATTTGCGTGAATTTATATATGTATCTGATTCTGCAAAAATATTGCCTTTGTCAGGATACGAACGCGAATCTCCCATATTTCATATGACCATCCATATCACCATTCGACAATATTTTTTGCAATAAATTAGTAAGAGAGATTAAGATTCTCATTAACATCAGATTAATGATATTTATTCTTATAAAAATTCTTATTAGCATAAAAAATTATTAAACTGCTTGTCAATTTAATAAGTGATGTTACTACTTTGGTTTTGCTTATGCTTACGTTTCAAGACCGAAAAAGATTTCGGCGCGGTTATATATATATATACACATATATATAAATTCACATAGAAATATTTAAACAATAAGATTCGCTTTGATCGAATATAGAATTTCTCTTATTTAATTAGATTTATTCTCATCTATTCAAATTCATATCATAATTGTTTAAAAGATCAATATTATTACGGAATATAAAATTTGATACTGTTTATTTAAAATTTGATAGTTGTTTCTTCATAAAATGAAAGTTGTTCTGATTTGTTTGTATTCAGTCACTTAAATATTTATAATTTCATAAATAATTTGCATGTGCGTTAATGTAGATATCAATGTGTATTAATGTATCATTTAGATTTAACGAAAAATAATAATACGTATTTCATTGATAGATAATATAAACATCCAAAATATCCAAATTTTCTTCTCTGTAATATATTTTTCTCTGTAAATATATGTAAAATCAGTTGAGTTTAATTATCGGACGTAGTCTTTTAATTTAAAATTTTACAAAAATTTATGCGCAATAAATAAAAAATAAAACTGATTCAAACGCTAGATATTTATTCGCGTACATTTCCTGACGAAAATAACATTCAAATATAATTTTGGAATCCAACAGATACGTAACTGAATGTAACAACGGAACATGCCTATAGTGTCACGATAACGAGATATTCCTCCATCCGCTCGTCTATCTGTCTCAGTTCTATAACTGCAGCTAGCAGACAGAGGCGATGCACGTCATTACCTGCTGCCGTCAACGGAATATGTCTGATGTCTCTCTGAGAGGAAGGACGACGAGGCGTACGGAGAGGACGTGGAGGATTCCGGGTCCGTGCTGACAGGATTCTGTAAATAAGGCTGCCCTACCAGTACAATAGTCATCGATGCTTCGATGATCGATGGAGAGGATTGCCATTTGAAGGACCAATCTCGACGGGGATTCAATTAATCTGCTTGTTAAATATGATTAAGTTAAATATGATTAATTGACTCAAAATAAAAATGTGTATAAAAATAATATATATGTGTCATTATTATGCCTATAGGATATGAGGAAACAACATATCTCTTAAATTTTAAATATATTCTTTATTTCAAAAGTAACAAAATTAAAAAAATTAAGTATCTAAAAAAGGAACTATTTTTCAACAGACAATTATTGATTAATCAAATAATACTAGCAAAAAGGATATATTCTTAATGTAATAAAATGTCATTTTTTTATCGTTTCACATTTAAAAAAATCATCTTTTTTTAGTTGTAATGTTTTGATGATTTTTTTATAAAGTTAATTCATTTAATAACTGATAGGGTAATGTTTACCTAACTTATTCATTATATATAATAACTCGAAAAATGTTCTTTAAAAATTGTATCATTTTTCAAATAAAGCAATTTTTAATAATATATATTTTTAATAATGTTGAAAATTTAACAGCATTTGACTTAACATTTAATTTTCTTATAAAATCTTTTTGTATGCAATGTGAGATAAAAAATTCGTTAGAGATTTCTAATCTGTTTATCGTTGCTTAGATACAACTTACATTTATCTCGAACGAAAATAGAGTTTGTAAAGAAGGCGATAGATATTTTCCTTTGAGTTGGCGCAGTGGTTGCTATCTCTATTTCGCGATACACTCTTCGGTTTCGTGAAGTCGATAATACCGAGGAAGTTATATGCGGATTTCTCCCTCGCCCAGTGTCTGATAGGGATAAAAGCAAGTGCGGGTGCTGTTACACAGAGAGCAAAGTTGTCGTATTTTCCCAGGGAACGACACGCAGCTCCCGTGCAAGTAACGACGATGATAACGGGAACATCAGTGTCGGCTTGGAAATTTTAACTCGGAGATTACGAGTTAGCTTATCTGACGCGATAGAAATGCGGGAATAATTTTTCTTCTCATTTTAGTCACTCTTTTGTTTATCATTAAAAAATAATTCCGACATTATTTGCTATTCTGTTCGCAAATTGTAAGCGATGTTGAAGATGCGGAGTTAAAGAAGAAAGCAAACGCTCATTATTCTGACTTTGGAATAAAATCATAAATTCATATTCTATTTAATAAAATTGTCATCAAAATAATTACACTGCATGAAATGGATTTATATTTTTATTTTTAGTTATTAAACGACTTACTTATTGATATATATAGTCTAAGAAGTTATCAATTAGAATGCCTCAATCCGAAAATACCTAATCACTTAATTTTGTACGTTTTATACATTGCGATATACTTTGGGATACATTAGTGGACATTACTGGACATTACTAGAACATTAATGGACATTACTTGTGCATTATTTGAGCATTTCTGGACGTTAGTAGACATTGGTGTACACAATTTTGGTCAGCGTTTATCTCTTGTTTCATACCCTTATTAAAAGCATTATTAACAACATATTGTATACTATTATTATACTATTATTTATTTGAAAACATTATGGATTTTATCAAAACATTCAAAATTTTATAAAAAAAGTATATGTAAACTAAATAAATATTAAACAAAATAAACACGTTAAATATCTTATTACGATAGTATTTCTAAAAAAGTAACGATTTTAATTGATGTAATATTTTTTTTGTAAATTCACAAGAAAATTATTAAATATGAAGAATCGTTATGACAGATTATGGTTTTATTTTGAACTCATATGTTGATGGTATTTCATATTTTTTTGTGGATTTTCCGATGGAAATGCATATTCTATAAAGTATAGTTATTAAAGTATAGTTATTAAATATTCAATGTTAAATAATAAACAATATTTTAACAATATTTTAATAAACAATAGCAATAATATTTTACATTTTTCTTCGCTGGGTAAAAATACATCAGGTGACTATTCCCAGCTCAATCAAATAAAAATTTAAAATAGAAAAAGAAAAAAATGTTAGTATTTTTTTAATTCCACTAATAAATATTTTTAAGTCCACTAATAAATATTCAAATGAGATACGAATGCCAGTTCGCGTAAATTACTTCAAATATTAACAGGAATAAATTATTACAGCTCGCAGTTTCTCCGACCGGACTAAAATCGCTGTATCATTCGTTTGAGAGAATCTCAAGATCGTATCTTTCAGACAGCGCAGTACTTCTTATACCTAGATATTTCGCAAAAGGGTCGCCGTGAAGCGCATCTCTTCGCGTACAGAATCTTTATTCCGTCTCTGCTCTTGGTACAGACCGAAAATCGAGTTTCAAGTATCCTTTCGATTCCCCATCCACCTCGGATGCGGATTAAATCCCAGCGGGATCACCGCCGGAGGGAGGTTGCCAGATACGTCAACGTTATATTTCTAAACAGGGAACAACATCTCTTCGTGACGAACGGGGGGAGGATAACGAAGAGGAGTGCGGAGGAAACACGCGCTGGATCGTAATGGAATTTGGCCGCTATCCGAAGGAAGATAAAGACGCGCTTTTCCTTCCCCGATCACGGAGGCAGGCGATGGGCAAGCTGTAACAATCGACTGTTTCGATAGAGAGAGAAAGAGAAAGAGAGAGAGAGAGAGAGAGAGAGAGAGAAAGTCAGTAATCTAACCGACGCCGGAACCAAGACCCGATAAACGAAAATTACATTCGAAGTTTTCCGTACAGCGCGGTTTGGGAAGCGTTTAATTGTTTCTCCATGTCGCGTCGCATAGTTCCCTCAAACCTGTAAATTCCACCGGACAATGCAATTTTCTCGGACGCGCGAATCGAAATCTATCCTCCCGCACTCTCAGCAAAAGAAACGTGAAGAGACGGTCGTACGAAATGCATATTAACAGGAATGTCCAATAAGAATTCTCATTAATTTTTCACTATATGTAATGGCAAAACGTCAATACTCACAACTTAATTTCTCGTCCTCTTCCTCGACGAATTTGAAGTTCTATTAAGAGACGAAAAGCTGCCAGACATCCTAACATGTTATTCTTAAATGGAAAACGTAATCTTCTCAAACCCGTAAATCCCTTGTGCACTTCAAAGCCTTATAGTTTACAAAGGTGGAACAGCTTGTTTCGGAATGACAGGAAAAGCAATGTGCGCCCAATTTATGTCGTAAATAAACCTGCAATTCTCGCTATTTGTATGCGTATGTACACGGAAAGAACGATTTTATTAAAGTATCTACAGATTTAGCTAGGTACAGATCTGAAAATAATTTTATTAGACTATCAAAATAATTACATAGGATCTGAAGAAATGCTGTAAAAAATTTTGAGCTTCTGGCAAGCAGTTTAAACGTCTTAACATAATTAATTAATAACACATAATTTTATATTCTTGCACAAAATTATTTGAACTGTATCTAGCTAAATTTCGAGACATTTCAATAAAACCGTCCTTTTCAAATACATATTAAAAATGGCATCAATATTAACAGTATTAATTGTTCTATCAATGTATAGATATCCAGGTATCGAATTTTAAATAATAAAAAATTTTATATTTTTATGAATTCTGTCAAATTTCATTATGATATCTGAATTCCTACTCTTCGAACAACAAAGAATAGTTTTCTACTTTATCAATAATCTCACTGTCTTTATTCTGTACTCTCTTAACGACATTGTTGGTATCTTCACATTGTTATTATGCAATTTTTTGCCACGTATAAAATCTGTGCAAAGATAATTTAACAATACAAAAATATTACCGTTAAAAGTTACAGAATAATAACAATTCTTAATCTCATTTTCATTTTTATATTTTTAGCGAAAATCTCATGTAACATGATAATGATAATTACATGATAATGAAAATGTGAAAAATTATGGATTGATGTAGAAGGGTTAAACATAACAGCTGACTATTATAATTTATTTCTAATAACTTATTATTTTTTGCCATATACAATAGAATATTTCGCGCCTGATTCATAAACTATTGAGAAGGCATCAATTCTCTGATGCAGGTGCACTATGAATAAAACAAAATAGAAAGATCGTAACAATTCAAAGAAAGCGCGATGTTGCACTTATGCTCGCTTGCTTTCGATATTCGTTTATATTCGCGATCGCGGATGAAACGTGAGATACTTGCACGCATTTTCGCTCCACGTGTAAGTGGATCGAGCGGAATCGGTTATCGCCAGCAAAGCGCTCGGAAAATCCATCGTTGATCGCTTTTTGGTACGGGCTACTGGCCGATTCTGCACCGAGGAAATGAGTTTCCCTGGGTCGACCTACCGTAAGCTACCGTAAGCTTTTCTATTTCCCACCGTTCTTCTTCCTTCCTTGACAATCCCGTGTGCAAGGAAGATTTAAAAACGGTCATGGCGTGACCGTGAAATTCAATACACACGGTGGTGCAAAAATGTCCAAATCTATAAATGAAATACTTTTGAAGCTTTCATGGGTATTTTCTTCAGCGATAATCTGAAAATCCGTTGGCACCTATGAATATAAATGATCGTAAGATAAATCTATAAATTACAACTCAACAGAATTTACTTCAAGTATTTTTTTGCTTTAATGCTAACCAATTTTATTTACTGCGTGATAAAAATATAGATATATAAAGGTCTTAAAAGTTGTTCGTGCTTATACAGTCTTGAGAATAATATAATTTATTTCACTTGTAAGATAATCATTTGAATGGATTTGTTATAATCGTAACTTCTTACCCGACTTTTTTACTTTCAGGCATATAAAGTTTATCTTAAGTTCGGAAAAATATCTAGAATATTTTTTCTAGTTTTGAAAGGTAAAAATTATTCCATTTTTTGTTCATGCAGACTTAAATATATATAAAACATCAAGTTTATATAAAGTTTATATAAAGTTCGAAAGAAATAATATTAGAATTAATATAAGAATTAATATTGAAAATTTTTATTATACACATGCATTATTTGTTATCTTATTTCTGAAAATATACGCGTCAAATCATAAAATTTGCGCGAAGATTTGCGCTTCGGTTATTCACTTCCGATATTTCTCTCACAGTGATTCAATTGTACAGATTTTCCCATTAACAGTGATTGAATTTTTCATCAAGCAATTGCACGATGCAAGTGTTTCAGCGACAGGTATGGTCAATTCCCGAAAAAAGCCGGCGCCAATTTTAATCTCCGACAAACGGGATTTAAACGAATATCACTGACACGCGGAAGCGCGACTTAATGGAAAAAACGAAATACTGTTTCCGGTGCTTTAATGGATGTGCGTGAGAAATGAATTGGGGCTGCGGGTGTTTCTTATTGTACGAACAGCTGGCGAAACAGCAAGACGATGATTAAAATCCATTATCGTCCCAAATGGCAGCCAATTTACGGTTGGGAGTTAGTTGCAGCTCCGCTTGTTTCTAAGAACCGCTCGGTCTCGATTCGAAATAAATCGGGCCATCGGAACTTAGCTAGATCGCTAGAACCTGACTGAGCATAACGTATAATGGGATTAAGATCGTCGCTCTCGTTAATCCACTTATACGAGACACCCTACGAAACCCAACGAGACGTCACCCCTTCTTCTGAGCCTAAACCCATTACGCGAGTATATGCATCTATGCACCCTCGTCGGTGAAGGATTAGGTACGCCCGAGATTCTGGGAGAAAATAATATTTAGGAAACTGGCGCATGTATGTATGGCGTTCTCGTAGGGACAACGTTCATGAATATAAATCTCCATGCGACGTTTTAGTAGTAATCCTCTATCGATGACACACACATAGGAAACTGCGGTTTCTCAGCGAGATCGCTAACACAAGATTGCTTTTAGAAAGCAGCTTTGATCGTATATGATATATGGCAATTAACTATATAGTGTTGTAAAATAAGAAAATATGTAGTTTATAATATTATTTATATAATTAGAAAGCAAAAAGAAAACCCGGACACAATTCAATTTCAAAAAAATATGCAAATCGCGTTATTGTTGAATGATAAAGTGAAGTATGAAATGAAATCTGTATCGTTTTTCTCTTAATTTTTTTCTGCGAGAAAAATTGCTTCTAATAAAAAGTTAACGATTACTTGATAATTAACAGTAACGAATAGTTAAACTAAAGACTCTTGTGATTTAAAATAACCAAAACAATAAAATTATATAAGAAAAAAATCACAGATACTTAAGAGTTCAGAAAAAATCACAGACAATTAAGAGTTAAGAAAAAAATCACAGACAATTAAGAGCTCATAATTTGGTTAAGTGAAAGTCTCCTCTGTATT
>Ga0157364_1005712_pt1 | contig 12709 bp, 7 predicted proteins | sample AttsexASBM2_FD_111476 | JGI IMG/M metagenome (GOLD analysis project Ga0157364, IMG submission 111476) | Fungus gardens microbial communities from leaf cutter ant in Ribeirão Preto, State of São Paulo, Brazil - Atta sexdens ASBM2 | ecosystem: Host-associated > Fungi > Mycelium > Unclassified ... | reverse complement strand
CACACACACACGCGCACGCGCACACGCACATGCGCGCGCGCGCACACACACACACACACACACACACACACACACACACACACACACACAGAAATGTCATTATACTGTTAAAAAAAGTAATTACTCAATTTACTTTCTTTCTTCTAAGTTTCTTAATATAATGATATTGTTCTGTGTGCGTGTGTAAATTTTTTAAATTAATATTGGAGGCGTATAATCGCAATCGCTCGCTATTAATATTGTATTAATAAGGTTCTGCGTTAATTAATTATCATACTAAATATTCCATAAATTCCAAATCTTAATAACAAAAGTACCAGATTTACCACAGAATTTATTGTTAAAATCAAAATCGGAGATTTATTGGACAAATCGATGCATGGAAACAAAATGTATACACTATAAATGAACGAAGAACACCATATCCAATTAAAGTGGATGTCTAATAATATTTTTATTTGAGTTTTACAAATTCTACTTCAAATAAACTACACGCCGATTATTTATTTATATTTTGAACACGCTCGTTAATATTAATAATATTAAATTGCTTGTCAAATTCAATTTATGATATTACGTATTCCAGTTTCAGTTTAGAACTGTGTTTATAGAGACCGACAAATAATCAGCGTGCAATTTGTTTGAACTAAAATTTACACAAACCTTATTAGGCATCAAGACCTACTTTGATCGGACATGATTTTTGCTCATTTGTGTTAAACATTTTCCAATCATTTTTCTTAATATTATATATACACTATTTCTAAGAAATTAAACAATTTTTTAAAACTTTATCAAATAATATAATTATACAATAATTTCTTATTGTTAGTAAGACTATAGAGACGTCTCAAATTATACATCTTTATAAAAATTAAATTTTATTAAAGTCTATTTAAATTTATCTAAAAAAATGATTTTGACGTCTATTTTTTTCCTAAATCTGGTTAATTGGAAATTTTTAATATTTAATCGCTAATCAGAGACCATAAATGCCTTGATATATTTTCTCATTAAAAAATTTTTTTGATCTGGCAAAGAATCTGGCAGATAAAAAAATATTCATTAATTTGGAGACATCTTGTGACGCATCAAGAATAAAATAATTTGTTGTTACATTGAACATTCTTTCTGAATAAAATCTCAGGAAAAGAACTGGTTATAGGAGGGGTTTCAACAAGGAGGGAGTACAACAGACGGATGTAATCGTCTGAATCAGTTTAATCGGAATCACGCACCACATCATAAAGGATATTTGTCACGAGCGAGTGCTCTCCTTTCGTATGCCAATCCCTTATCCTTCCTACGAATGTGATCCTCCGCACGCAAAGCCGCATCTCACGCTCTTCGACACTTTACCACATCATCGTTACGAAATCGTGGCACATTACCGCGAAAATCACGTCAATATAAATGCAATCATAACACTTAGAATTCCATCATTTTCAATAACGTGATTACTATAATACAGAAAATGTGTGTGTAAAAAAAATTAATCGCCGAAAAATATCAAAAATATGACATTAATAAAATTCAAAATCTCTTCGCGACATTTTTCTTCTCCAAGCAAAAGAAGTGTTCTCGTGACGAAAATGATTAAAAATAAAAACCGTTTGCAATTTGTCCGTAGAAGTGTCGATGTGCTGCCACTCGACGAGAGAACTTTTGAAGGAAGCAGCATCTGGCAACTGAAAACAAGGCGGCAGCAGGAAGTGCAACGGTCGACGTTCCACCGGCGACTGAGAGCTTTCATAGCATGAACGAGAAGTCTACGGACGTGTGCGTGTGACACCGAGTACACTACACGCACGGCTTGTGAGTTGTGCTCGTGAACTCTTCCAGGAACCGATTTCGAAGGGTCGATCGCATCGGATAGCATCAGGTATAAGGCGAAGGGATATGCAGCATCTTATACCCCACACCTTATATACTTTCCTTTTCTTTAGCCCTTCTTTCTTCTTTCTCTCCTTTTCTTTTTCAGCGGTGACTACAAAAGGCACCATTTATCCGTATAGCGACAGAGGACCTTACCTTTCATGCTTTTCTCCATCGGCAGGACGCCTACTACATTCGGAGAACGCAACGTTTGATGTCTATGCAGATATATACACAGATCGTTAATTCTGTGAGATTTGACGAAAATCGGAAAATCGATTCGACAACGAATATCATTGATATTTTGACGTTTTTATATTTCTGAAGTTATTTAAGAGAAACAAACAATTATAAGATAATTTGATGATGTAATATGAAGGAGAGAAAAGAAAGAAAAGAGAGAGAAAAACAATGTAATAATAAATTATAAATAATAATATATATTTCTCTTTCTTTCTCTCTCATCTTCCTTTTTTCAAAATATTTCAAAATAATTTTTTGAACTTCTCAACTCGATCAATTTTCCCATAAAATTTGCTACGTTATTCGCGCTTAGAAAGTTTTTTAAATTTCTTATATTATAAGATTTCACTTTTCTCTTATTAAACGACACGGTAAATATTAAAACGTTAAAAAATAAATTAAAGTAGCTCTATTTACCCTCTTGTTACAATCGAGGTATATTACGTTAAGTAACGCTATGACGTCGGGAGTAACATGGGGTTAATCAATGTCGGCACGAATGCAGAAGATCACGAAGGGTAAGGAAGTCTTTCAGACTTCTCTGTTCACCTTATCAAAGCGGATGGCCCTTCTTAGCGGTAAAGTAGAGCCTGCACAGTGCTCTTCGCTAAGAGAGGGAGGATGTAGACGAGATAAAAAGCTGGCAGGGCGTTTTCTATACAACTTGGTAATTAGAACATCCGTCGATCACATGTGTGTATGTGGACCTGGACGTCCAAAGTCAATGCACCGCAGGTAGGTCATCCGAAATAACGCTCTTATTCGCGCCTCGATAAATATCTCTCTTCCTACGCGACATACAGACATAGCATACATATCATACACACAGACATACACATTCATGTGATGCAGAGATTGGTGAATTGCGAAAGAGAAGCTTGAAAAACATGGCACTGTGTGAGATCACGAGCGACCTTTGACGCGGCTTGCCTTTGTCCTCTATCAGCAGGACGTTTTTTTCTTTTAGATCATTTTTCGTTTCAGGAGAATCCTCTTCTGATGTCTTTTTGCGGGAGGTCCCGCTACCGCAGAGACGAATGACAAGGAATGCAATTATCACGAGCGAACAATCAGCGCGATGAAACTGCACAAGACGTCGTCCTAGGTTTCCAACTTATCTCAAAGAGATCGAGCGGCGTTAAAAAAAAATGCATCTTATAATTATCTCCTTCTGGAATCGTGTCGATGTTTTTTTGTCGTACGCAACATTTCTAACTATGTTGACATGTTCCTGTCATGGTTTTTTATTTTTTTCTTTTCGATCTACATTCAATTCGCTGTTGCAGCTTTGACGTTACCGCATCATGGATGAAACTGCCATTCAATAAATGTTTTCAAAACGCGGTATTTTATCGACAATTGAATAACACGATGTCATCGATTTTTTTTCCGCATGTACGAAATAGAATTTCGCTACTACTCGTCGTCAAATATTTGGTAAAAACGGACTTTCACTCGTTTACGAAAATAGTACATCATAAGATCTGGACCAGATATCTTCGATATCACACATATTAAATATTAAACGAGATTATATTTAAAGATTCTAATAATTAAAATTAATATTCATAAAAATGCTTTAAGCACACTTACATCCGAAATAAAATTAATTATCTATTCGTTAAACTACAATAAAATATACTTATATAAATAAACAATACACACACACACACACACACACACACACACACGCACGCGCGCGCGCGCACACACACTCTCTCTCTCTCTCTCTCTCTCTCTCTCTCTCTCTCTTTCTCTCTCTCTGTCTTGAATGATAATATCTAAATGAAATAAATAAATCATACACATAATGTGTGAAATGAAGAAAAAGAAATGAAATTACTTTTTTTTCTGCATTATAATACGTAATATGCGTGCGTATATCAATTTATATGAAGATGTTAGAGATTATTAGATTAGCACACACACACACACACACACACACACACACACACACACACACACATATATATATATATATATATATATACAGAAAACTTTTAAGAATTTATTCTTCCGATATTCCGATTCGATACAAGCTTTCTTGATTATTTTGCCTTTTTTCAATTTTTCTCTTCACAAATAAAGTTCGTCTTGATTTGCATGTTTAATTTTTACTAGAGTTTTATGGGAATAAAATCGCAGCTTGGACTTTTAGACAATTTTAAAATTTCATTTGTTGTTATCATGTATTTCATATATCAGCCCATGTAATATAGAGTCAAAAATAACTTCTCAAATGGAAGTTATTTTTATCATACAACATTGCTTATGGCCATGGCAATATTGCAATTTTAGCGAAATCATAAAAGAGTGTAAAGAGTAGACGAGAAATAGCACTTAGGAAAACCAGGAGACTATATATCGGCGGGACAATTGCAACATGAAAATGATTTTGAAATAAAATCTATGACACATACAAAAACGTAAGGCAATTAGACATAAGCAGTAAGCAAATCACAATAGAGAACATAAGGTGATTGCCATACATTCTCTATTATGATTGGCTAATTACTTCTCGTTTATTGCTTCTCTTACTGCCGTAAGTTTTTCTAATGTGTTTCTGGCTTAAAAATCTTCACCGCCATCTTCATTGCGACTACTCTTGCCGCCTTTTCGAGAATGCCTGTGGTTTTTAGAGAAAAAGATACCACCTACAAGACGAGAGGATACCACCCATGAAAGAAGATATTTGTGCTCATGTTAAAGTTTTCGGAGAAAAAGAATTCTGTGAGACATTATTTTTATTTATGCTTGGATTTTTCCCGCCACTCTTTAATCATGAAAGAAATACCGTGGGATATATATTGAAAACATAAGAAAAACAAAAGAGAATATGCTCAAAATAGAATAAAGATAAAAAAAAGATAAGAAGAAATAGCACTTAAAATGGTTATACATTTTTGATAACTTAAAAATCATTGTATGTTAATGTGATCTCATTATATCTTTATCAAAGTTGTTGCATATTATTTTATTTTAAACAATATTTAATGACAAACAAATGCGTATGCAAAATTCTGGGATCTTCTGGGAATATCTTCATAATTAATGGTTGCGTTCAGCAGAAAAAGTAGCTTCAAGAATTTTATAATAGTTGCAAAGCTGTTTTTCTATTAAACACAGCCAATGCGTGAATATCAACGCAACATAAAAAAAGAGTCAGGTAATAGTTATCAAATGTAAGTGAAACAGCTGCCAATTAAATGTAATTATTTGATTAATTATATTAAAATTATATGACCAACAATATAATAATTTTATTTTTCTAAATAAGGTAATGTCTCAGTAGCTGAACGTTTAAGCGTAGGTTGTCATAAATAATTTATAATGTATTAGAAAGTTTTAATATAAATATATTTGTATTCATTTGAAAACTCAAGATTTTCTTAAACAAAGAAAAATTATTTGAACCCACTTATAACAATTATTAATTAAAATATTTAAATAAATAATGGAATGCGTTAATATACCAGTGGCCAGTCAGCCGGTCGGACACTGAGATGTAATTATCCCAGTGTCCAACTACAATTAGAAAATTAGTATGCTAAACGGAAATATTAATGTAAATAAATATTTAATGACAAAAGACTACAAAAGCTAATTCAAATTGATCTTTAAGGTAAAAAGCATTTAAGACCGAATATTAATTTAAATAAAATTTTCTGTCCGGTCCCAGTGACTGGACATGTACCTATGTCTGGCTTTACACAATACTTTATGTATTTAAATTAATATTAATCTGAAATACTCTTTTTAAAATATTATAAGTTAATTGTAATCTTTAAATACAATTAAATTATAATACAGTAATAAAAAAAGCATTTGAGATTAATAATAATTTTTGTGTAAGTGTCCAGATATAGGTACGTGTCCGGTCACTCTCTGGAACATTTACTTTATTTAGTAAACATTATCAAACATAATAATATAATCAACCGTTTGGTAATATTTACTAAGTATTCAGAAAAATAAAATTATTTTTGGTTATATTAACAGTACATTTGATTGGTCGTTATTTCACTCAATTTAATAGCTATTATCAGACTTTTTTCAAAAAAAAGTAAATTATTTAAGTTTGATACAGAGGGAGGAATAAAGGGTAAAGAATGTAATCAAGGAAAGAAAATTAATTATAGAAAAATTAAATATGGAAATATATAGAATATTGTAGTTTTCTTTTTATTTTGCTTTGTAAATTTGATTATGAAGATTCGGTTTTATTGTAGAAAGTTTATATATTTCCATTACTATATAAGTCGTAAGACCTTTCAAAAGCTAAAAGGCAAAAGCTAAAATAGACTGCCTTCTCATCTATTATTATAATACTGATGCAATTTAGATATATATAATGGATTTAGATATAATGTAAATTTAGATATATATAATGGATGCGTACCTGTCATGGTTTCTATCCAAAAGCGCCGGAGTGCTGGACGCTTTGATCCGCCGTTGAGCTTTGCTGAGACCAGAAGTTCGTCGTCTCTCCCTTCCGGCGTGGCCACTCGTTCTGTAGTCATGCAAAGGCTGAAATAAAATGTTAAAAATTGAAAATACAATTGTTAACATAATCAATCCGTTAAACACAAACTAACAGTAACATTACAGTATTATAAATAACATTCATTTAATAAAGTAACATTCAGTATTATAATTTTCTATTCAATAATACATATATGTATTACAGAAACTATTGCAAACTTGTATTGCTAAGTAAGAAATTATAATATTAATATTATTGTTAATTGACTGGGAATGTAGAATAATAAAATACTATACGAATACTCGTCCAAATAATCTCCAAATAATATTGTTTCTTATTGTCAGTAAAGAATTTCTTTTATTCCATCTGCTAGTACATACCGATCTCGATATATTAAAAAAGGTCACGGTTTATTTTTAGTACGCGGATATACGTAGCAACATATTATTGATGATAATTGATAACCCTCGCGAGAAAGTTGCGTTACGTATGTATATCTTTCCCACGACTGGGTACGCACGAATGCGCTTGATCATTCGTATCTTTGTATCAGTATTGAACGTACTTTAGCCAGGTTACCGGGTCTAATATTATGTTGCTAAGCTTCGTTACTAAGTGGGTTATCAGGCAACCGATTTTATTTTAAATCGTTCATCCTATCGACAATTCTTCCTCGCGTATTTTTGCCGTGATTGACAAATTGCAAATTGCAATTGAACTGGATTTTATTTATGACTCGATTATGCAGAGACTATAAAGAATAATTACGTGGAAATACGAGCAATAATAATAATTATAAAATGCGAAGTGTTTAATAATAAATTTCTCTGATGAATTAAATGGTATTTTTTTTTTATCGGAAGTCAAAATAATCCCTTTATTATTCGCATATTAAAACACCTGTGCGAATGATAAATGTCGCTTTCACAGTGTCCGGCTGTAAATTATCGATCTACTCGGCCGCAGCCCCCAATGTATATCACTGCACCTTATCCGCGGTAATCGACGAAAACGTTGATTTCGCGGTTTCTGCCCATCCTTTCACGCATGCCTCCGCGTTAGACGGGAAATGGAAGGGTGCAAACGGTGTCACAAAGGTTGATTATATCTTTGCAGCTGCAAAGATCGACACCGCGCACGACGTTTTACTAATTAAAATTCCCGCGGCGAGAAATCTAATACGATATATGTGTATATAGATATGTATGAATATATAGATATACACATATATACCGAGGAGATAAATCCCGCTCGGTCGAACTTCTATCGTCGACATCCCTCGAATCCGTTCCTCTATAATCGTACTCGATTCAAACGGAAAATTATGGAAATTTGGATCGTGCCACTTGGCTTTTATTTCGATGGAAATTTCGTTTAACATTCTCGTGCTCCAAGAAATTTGAATATCTGTCAAATATAATCTCAATCTATGGCATTTTCATCAAATAATTTGCTTCATCAGTTATTCGCTGTTAGAGAATCTGTCAATTTAAACTGTCCTGTCTTCTCTTTTCCAATCTTCCATTTTGAATACAGCGTTTAAGAACATTCTAAAATCACCTGTGCTTTACCGATATTTTTCAAATGAGTATTTTTCTAATTGCCTTTATTAGATTAAAAAAAAATACTTTTCCAGAATTAAAGTATAAACAATAATGTAGGTAGCTTCCAACTACCTACTGTCTACTATAAACTGTCACTATATGCCAAAAACAAAAAAAAATTGGAAGATTACAGTTTTATTATCAGATTTTGGCGTCGACTCATAACAAAATATTTGTTTTATACACCTACAAGTTTTATACTTTGTATGTATAAAATGTTAAATTGATTTTAGTTTGAACTAGGGATTACATGAATAAACAATGTTAAATTCTTAGAATTAAGCTTAGATACTTAATATAAAAGATTAGCTAGATAGTAATAGGATGTCAATGACATGTAAATCGTGTGTAAGTCTTATCGAATTGGTAAAATGCCTTTAGAATCCCCTTAAAATAATCGAAATATTCACTCGATTTTATCATTATTATAATAGATACTTTCCATTTAGTGTCCATTAGTGTCAACACAAGTCAATACAAATGTCGTTCTATATCCGATACTCACTGAATGTCAAGAAAGATAGAATGATGTTTGTGTCAACTTGTATCATCAAATGGAAAGCATCCATTAGGAGCATAAATTATCAGCTACACTTGCCGCAAGAGTGTAACGTGTATAACGTGTGGGACTTTACGTTCCTGAGACGTTCGCTTCTGATTATAAACGCGCAGTGGATAACGTCAGTTCGATACGTCGGATGTTAACGAGCACACTGTCGTCGCTGCGAATGATGCATGTAGGTCGTCGCAAGCTGGTCTACCGGTATACCACAGTCGCGTGCAACGTGATGTATCCCTATCCCTACAGCTACCGTCAAGACGTCACCGGCATTGGGGTCATTACTCACGTGTCGCCGATCGATGATCGCTTCCGTGTAGTCGATAATTATACTCGGATCGGAAATCTACGACAGCGAGCCATCGCGCGGAGTTCGCGCGTGCCGCGAATACGTACGATGTGGCAATGAATTCGATAATGTTATGAGAAAATAAATACTACTTAATTAATGTACAACAATTACGCTGTTAAAAATAAAATGTTAATTTTAACTTGACGACTTAACTTATAGTGGGCTTTTTGCTTGTCTCAGAAAATCCATTATATATCTTCAAGTTAAAATTCATTTTATTTTATTTTTAACAGAGTACTTCTTAATTAATGTACAAATGATCTTTTTGTCTTTTAAAATAATTCTCTTTAGAGACAATGCACTTCTGATAACGTTCATACAACTTGCGGAAACTCTGTGAAAAATTATCTTTGGATATCATTTTAAATCTTGTTGTCATACAGTTTTATAAATAAAACACAGAAGTCATAATAATCATAAAATATCATGACATTATTTGTATAAATTCATTTTTGAGTTCATTTTTAAATATCAAATGATGTCATGATATTATTATGATTTAATTATAATATTGTTCTATCTAGAATTAAATTCTGATTCAAAATGTGTAATATGGCAATTCTTGAGTCAGTATTGTATTATCATTATTTTGAATCACTCCATTTCCCCGATCTTGTTCCAGCAGACTTTTTTTTATTCTAAACTAAAAAGAGACTTGATTCACAAACATTTCAGACATTCAAAACCATGCAATAAAACTTAAGGTAATGTATAAAAAAGACTTTTCACAGAATTTCCATAAACTGTATGTAACGTCAGAAACGTATTATCTCTAAAGATTACTTTGAAGAACAATAAAAGTTATATTAATTAAGTGATATTTATTTTCTCATAATATTCACTAAACTTTATTGCTGCACCACGTATTTAGATTGATTCGTCGAAATGAAAATCGTCATCGATATTATGTCGGCTGAACGAGTCTCTACGCGATGTCACGAAAATAGTCTTAGGGAGAAAAATAGCCAGCGATGAATGAATCGCTAATAATATAAGTACAATATGTTAGTCCTTAGCTCCAGAAATGCGGGTAGAGTTCTTATACAAATCTTGTGATTGAGTCTCAAAGTCTATTAAGTTCTTACCGAGCAATCCTCAAATCATACATTGCAATGAAGAAATTACGAACCGAACTGATGAAAAACGAATATGTATGTTATACTTGTTCAAGTTGAAGATTAATAGTCGGTCAACTGAGGTTATCGACGGAATTGAAAAGATTCTCTATTTAATTATTGCGCGCGCGCGCGCGCGTGTGTGTGTGTGTGTGTGTGTGTGTGTGTGTGTGTGTGTGTATATAAAATAAATCGACGACATGCATCGGCCTACACGTCTACCGAGCGTGCAGACCGGAAGATTAGCGGCGTCGCTTGAAGTTTGTTTAATGAAGCCTTGGAATGTCTCTTGACTAACACAAGAGTTCTATAATAACAAATTTATGGTTTTGCATCGATAAACAGAGCCAATTTGATTCATAATTTATTGTTGTTTAGCTATTAATTCGCTTACTTTGTGTATTTATTATAATTACGGGTAATTCATTTTTATTAATCGAATAATTTTCCTTCTGCAATGTAAGAAATAAACATAAAAAAAAACATCTTTTATGTTAATCAAAAATAATTGTTGAATTATATTCAAATAGTTTTTTTATATTCAAATAATTTTTAAGAAAATTGAAAAAATGAATTTTTATTAAAAATTAAGAAAATTTATCTATACTTCTCGAATTTTTACCAAAAAAAGATAAAATTATTATATCGTATTGAAATTTTTTGTAACTTAAGATAATTTCTTCTTTTTATTTATATATTTAATCCTCCACTACTCTGAAATTTTCGATCATAATTTCTAAAAACGCTCGAGGCAGTTGAGGAAAACAGTATATATTTTTTATGGACTACATCAAAATCTAAAAAAATCTTATACACTTGTGAAATCTTTAATAATAATTTTTACTGTAATAAGAACTAAAGACTATATTTTATTTATTTTTTACATATTCAAATCTGAATATGAATTTTGAGAAAACATAATATTGATTGTGCCTTTTAAAAGGTATTAAGAATGCTGGAGGGTTAATAATATTTAAGAATTAAAATTTTCTCATATACACGTGTTGTAAATATTTCTAAAAAATTACTAATTGAATTTGAACATAATGTATTTTTATTTTAAAAATAATTAGAGTGATCATAATTTAATAGAGATAATGACCTAGACTGTCAACATAATATTATATTAATGTGGGATTCTATTGTATTTCATTTTAGTCTTTTCTCTCTTAAGAAAGACATTCCAAATTAGGAAATAATAGGAGAACACGGGGTTTTTACCTTTCCCATACATATTAAGAGACAGAACAATTAGGCTCAGCTCTTAATCAATCTTTGTCAATTTATTATCAATACCAGCGAATCAGTAATGTTTCAGTTAACTAATCAATCCGATTGTAATAGTAAAACAGTGAATCAGCAAACAGAAAAATAGTAAATCGGCAGAACAATTCTGGTTCAAATACACCTTTGCATGAAAGGTCTAAGTTTGTTAAAACTACATTTGTAATCCTTTAACACGTTCCATGCTATGTGGATCAAAGGTGACTCACGCTGGACTTGTAGTTCAGGTCGCTTGCTATTTTATCAGTAAAAAGAAACGAATTACAAAATAATTTTGATATCATACATGAATACATAATTATAATATATTATGCATGATACATTTTAGATTGGAACATAAGTTTGTTGCGTTATGAATTTCAAAATTCAAATAGCTATAATTTTTTTTTAAATGAACGAAATTTATCTCTACTTTCGAAAGATCACTGTCTTTTTTATGTTTGGTCATTTTTACATATAGAAAACAAAAAGAAACATTTTCTTTTCACTTTGTGGGTCTAACAAAAAACAATCGTGCAAAAATTTTTGATTTTCTATTGAAATGTTTAAAGTTTTCCTTATAAAATTGTTTTAAAAAAATTTTCCTAAGATTTTCTTTCTCTCTCCCCCTCCCCCTCCCCCCTCTCCTTCCTTCCCCCTCTTTCTGTTATTGAATTATCGCAGATTAAATAAAAACATTTTGCTTCTTGTGTGATTGCTCATAACTCCATTAAAAATTATAATACTGTAATTAAAAAAAATAGATTTTTAAAACTGAAATTTTGCTGAAAGCGCTATGAACTTTTTGTTCCGATCTAATATAAATATTAGACTTCTTTAATAATACTTTTAAGACTTTCACGGGTATTTTCTTTAGAGGTGTCAAAAGGTTTGCGAATCATCACCGTGTTGTGATCCATTGCTAACACCAACATTTCGTGAATCTTGCCATTCATTTTATCAGAGTGAGGAGCGCACTGATATATATTTTATCCTGATGAAGTAAACGGCAAGGTTCACGAAACATTGGCGTTAGCAACGGATCACGACACGATAATCCGCAAATCTAAGGCTTTTTTCTTTATAATAATTTTTATAATTTTTTTAAACAATTATGAAATACATGTTATATTTAATAAATAATACAACAAATATAAACAAAATCATCAATGATTCCACCATGCAGCGTGATGATCAATCACTTAAAATTGACGT
>Ga0157364_1005711_pt1 | contig 12709 bp, 7 predicted proteins | sample AttsexASBM2_FD_111476 | JGI IMG/M metagenome (GOLD analysis project Ga0157364, IMG submission 111476) | Fungus gardens microbial communities from leaf cutter ant in Ribeirão Preto, State of São Paulo, Brazil - Atta sexdens ASBM2 | ecosystem: Host-associated > Fungi > Mycelium > Unclassified ... | reverse complement strand
CCTAGTATTGAAATAATTTTACAGATGATATTGTTTACGTCTATACGGTATTATTTCTTCAAACTTTTGTCTCTGAAGTTACTTGCACCTTACGTTTCCACCATCACTCGTAGGATGGATAAATATGAAAGCGAACTTTTCAATAGTGTCATGTAAGTTTTAATATTTAGAACAAAAAATCTACCAGCTAGCAATTGAACAGGTTGTTGCGATCGCATGATTACTAACAAAACGTTCCTCATCAATTTAGTTGGCAAGTAATACCAGTTGGAACTGTAAATTGAGTGAGCGATTTGTTCCATTTGACACTTCATATAATCGCCCACAAAACTGTAAAAGAATAACTGTAACAGTAGACCACTCAGCACTGAAATAGTTTTAGTTATCATTACTACATCATGCGATTTCAATGCCAAGATAAATTGAAAACCTGAAAAACATAATGACACAGCATTCAAATCAATATTCTCTTTTATTAGGCATTACTACCACAAGAATTTTGCTAGTTTATTCAATAATTTTGTTATGTTATTGAAATACTAAGAAATTGGATTAGGAAATGTTTTACTGACAGCCCAGATAGCATAACTGATCACATTTGAACTTGAGAAGAATTCATTTTCTTGATTTCTTTTTGAATAAGCGTAATTTGTTCGAAATAAATTTAAAAAGAATTCCTTTCTGACAATTAACAAAGAATTCCATAAAACTTCTTACAGAGTTAAATTGATGTTAATTTAAAGAAATCCTTTTTCTGTTTGGAATGAGTTCGAAAAAAATTCATGTTTGTCTCTCTTGATCATAATATACTTGTACAAAATTATTCCCGTTATAAGTCTTCATCTGCCGCCACTAAATTTGTATCGTGCTTGAGTGATTGTTGGAAACATAATAGAAATTAGTTTTTGCAATAGCGTTTTGTATACATTTATATAAAAAATATTGTATATATATATATATATATATATATATATATAAAACGTATATTAAATATAATATATGCATACATTTGCATAATTATACGTACTTAAATATAAAAGTAAAATTTAATTTGAATAAAGAATGAAGTATAACTTATTTTTATACAGAATTAAGAAATACGAATATATAAAAAAAAATATGTGCTGCGGTAAAATATAACAATACAAAGAATATGATAATACAAAGATATGACAACATATAATACATATACTTTTAACAACTAATTTATATTTTAAAATATTTTTTTTGTTAAAACATTTTTGTTGCAAAATATATTTTAATTAATTTTTATTTCATATTTCGAAGCATTCTAATAATCTCAACTTATTTAACTTTCCCAGAAAGAACATAAAATGAATAACTTTAGAACTTCGTTAGAATACTATTTAAAAGTTATTTCGATTTCATTGCGAATTTATTTAGATTTAAAAAAGGTGCTTTTTAAATCCGAAAAAGATTTGCAATTATTGACATAAAAGTGAATTTTTTTAAGATCCTTAGAAATACTTTTAGAATAGAAATGGAATAGAAAAATAATTCATTTTGTAAACCAGGAATGAAAAAAGTATTCTTTTTTCTCTGCTATCTGGGAGTATATAAGGTTTTAACTTTTTATTCTGCTGATTTACAATATTCTAGCGGTGTAATACTTGTTTTACATATTGTAACAATTATAACAGGACACATATTATGAAATAGATTTCGATCAAAATAATTCCGATTTTTCTTGCAAAATACAATAGAAATCTAGCAATAACCCCACGTTGGAATCTATTCGGAATAATTCCATAATACGTATCCTGAAATATTGAATTCTGAGATATTTACCAATCAAACTAATAATAACACAACTGAATAATACTTGTACCAGCAAAACGAAACTTATTACATTAAACAAGAGTTCCGCAAGGCTTATTAAATAACGATGTTTTAGTGTCAATATTGAAAAATATTCATTTATATTTCTGCTTTTCACACCATAATTAGTAAACTCGATTTTTAGCAGTTCCAGTTGACCGCAAACGTGGAGAGTGATTGCGAGAAAAAGTGAATCATTACCTTTATAAATATATCTCAATGTTGCATTAATATTTTATATTGAAAATTTTTAATTATAATAAAAAAATTATTAGTTAAGAAAAAGTTAGTAATTCTTCTGAAAAAGTGATTTAAAAAAATATAAATAATATTACGTGTGCCAATTATAGGAAATATAAATACGATATCTATTAAAAATATAATGTCTATTAAAAAATATATGGAAATTTAATGCATATGTGTGTATATGTAATATAAATAAAAATAAAGTTTTAATTAGATATCAAGTTTAGTTTAAATGTGAATAATAAATAAAATTATTGAAATGAAAGTGTAATTAGGAATTTTATTAATAAATTTTATGAAAACTAAAATAAATTCGTATTCTATATAAAATAAATTTGTATTTGTATACAAATCTCTTTGATATTAATTAGCTTATTACCACAATTGCTGGTACCAGTAAGCAGCAGTATAAAATATTGCACTGTAGAGATTATAAAATATAAGCCCGTAGGTATTTGCAAATTTCCTAAAAATGTTATGGGCACTGGTAATTTTGCCGCTTGATTTTTAATAGATATATTAACGTAGACATTCTCATCGTCTGTTATCATAGGAGCCAGCGTAAAAATTGATGAAGCTAAGTAAGTAAAAAATATGGTACTATAACAAATCATTCTTCCCATAAATGCGTGCTGTCGCATGATTGTGCGCTTCTCCTCGCTGTCAATTGTAGAATAATCGTTCACAGCAGAAGAGTAATTGCGAATCAGATTGTCAGCGTATAAGCGGAACGACAATAGCTTTAGTACACAGAGAACGTTGCAGGACATAAGCATTAGAGCATCAAGTTTTATATATGCATCGCTGCTACCGAAAATGATTTCGAGAAACAATATGATCATCATCACGGTCTACACAGATAGAAAGTACTATTTATTATGTAAAGCTTTATTACAGTTTCGTTTCCACTATATTTATGCTGCACCGAACGCTTTACTTGATCTGTCGAACTTGATTGAATATACTTGTAAATGATACAGAAATTGTATTGAAATACGTAATATGAAAATTGAAAACGTACCATACTGAAGCCGCACACGATAGAACGAACTAAAGAAAATGTATTATATTTTTGCAATGGCCAGACGCCTAATGGCAGAGTTAAGACTTTGAAAGGAGTCATAGCGTAGGCCACATCATCATTCCATGACATTATCTCAGTCATGTAGACTACACGTTTCACGATACTCAATAATATCGGTCCTAATATGTCCATAATATGAATCGATCATCGAAAATGTTCGCTTTCACATTCATATTTTATTGAAACTGCACAGTTTAACATTTACTAAAGTACCTTGCTATTTTTCAAAACATGGTTATTTTTGAAAGAAATTATTCATATGGAAGTATAGTGGGATAAAGATCGAATGTATGGATGGAGGGAGTTCAGTTTTTTTTTCCAGTACATCATGTTGTATTGATCGTGTTATAATTCCTTTTATTCCGATATTTTTTCATCAAAAACATATACGGTTCAGAATTTAGTGCTTCAGAGTTGTTAATGTCACTAAAATTATTTAAAGGTACTTTATATTTTGCTATTGATACTTTTAATTTAGTTTGAATTAAGAAATGTATTGTAATTACATTTTTATAATTATAATTAACATCATCTCTTGCAAAAGGTTTTTATTTGTTCTTTGATTGATATTGAGTTATGAAATAATTACCTCTATGACTTTTTGTTAATAATGTTATTATTATTATTATTATTATTGATATTTATCTATTTGACTCGAGGTTTAGCTCGATAATTTTACACATCTTAACAAGTTGACATTATTCAAAAAAGTTTTTTAAATATATGAGTAACAGAAGAGATAAAGAGTAGATAAATAATTTTTTGATACCTTTCAGTTTTTAATTTTTTAGCTGTGAACAACTAACTTATACATATGTATGGCTTAAGAAAGTAATTGCACATTTACAAAACGCGTATATATATATATATATATATATATATACAATTTGTGAACATGCCTTCATTTTAGCAAATATCTAATATAACTGTCATATAAGTAATTGTATTGAAAACTTATATTAATAAATTATCATTTGCACTATCATTGGCTTGATATATAATTAAATATATAATTAAAATATAATTGAATAATAATAATTAAAATATAAAGTTACACAGAAAAAACATGATAACCACATTATCATTTTTTTTGACTATTTTCTAATCATGAATAATATATATATATACATATATATATATATATATATATACACACACACACACACACATATATATATATATATATATACACATATAATCCATTTATTTAATTATAAAAAATAATTAATTCTGTTTTATTTCTGCAAGCAATCTGTTATTGGATTATTTTAACAAAATTCTTTTGAGAAATATAATAAATGTGAACATAGTTAATGAATGCCAATTTGTTGTAATATTTTATCCGAAACTAATGGAAGATTATTAGTTATGTTAACATCCATTTATTTGATAGTTATTAAATTCTAAGCACCGATTATATTTTCGCAATTATGAATCACGCATCAGAGCAATTACTTCTGTTGCATACTTTTTAAAATGTGTTAAAATAACGTATAATACTTTGATTTATATCATAAAAAAATAATTTTTAACTTCAGTTTTATTATTCAATTTTATTATTCCTGACATATCCTGTCTTATAGTAATTCTTACAAAATGATATTCCTTATGTATATGTAATTCCTTATGTATATGTACGGTGTTATTTTTTCGTTGAGGTTTATTCTCAATTACCTGTTCTTTATGAGTCCACCATCACTCGCAGGACGGACAAATACGAGAGAGAACTTTTTAATATAGTCATATAAGTCTCGATAGTTACGACGAAAAATCTGCCAGCTAACAGTTGGACAGGTTGCTGCGATCGCATAATGACGAACAGAACATTTCTCATTAATTTCAGTGGAAAGCAGTACCAATTACAGCTGTAGATAGACTGAGCGATATCTTCCATTTGACACTTTAGATAGTCGCCCACGAAACTATAAAAGAATAATTGTAACAATAGAGCGCCCATCACTGTTATGGTTTTAGTTATCATCACTACATCATGTGATTTCAATGCCAAAATAAATTGGAAACCTGAAAAATATGTAATACACAACATGCACAGATTAATTTTCTCTGACATTACTGAGATAGAAATTTTTCAAGGTTTATCTAATATTTCTTTTACGTTATTAAGATATATAGAATTAGATAATGTTTCTCAGGCAATTAATATAATTTTTGAACGTTTTGCAAAAAAATTTACGATATTCCGTAAAATACTTTTTGCTGACAAAATGTAATAATACGTTACATAACCAAAAAAGTAACTAGTTTAAAATATTTACCGATCAAACAAATAATAAGACAACTAAACAGCATTTGCACAAGCAAAACGAAACTTATTACTTCGACGAGAAGTTCCGCATGCTCCATTAAATACTGATGTCTTGATACTAATTTTGAAAAATCTTCAAATATGTTCTTGCTTTCCACGCCATAATTGACAAATTCCATTTTTAGAATTTCCATTTGCCCACAAACATGTGTAGTGATAGCGAGGAAAAGTGAATCACTGCCTTTATAAATAAATGTCAATTTTTCACTAACATATACATTGAAAGTTTTAATAAAAAGGTTAATAGTTAGAATCTGCTGCAGAACTGATAAAAAAAAGAAAATATTATAACTTATAAAATAAATACGACATGCATTAAAAGAAAATATCTAGTGAAAAGTAAATAAAAATTAAATATGTAATATCAATTAAAACAAATATTTTATTTAATCAGACATCAAGTTTAGTATGCTTTTAGTTAATAAAAAAGCTGAAAGCTAATAAATAGCTAAAATTTAAAAATTGAAGCTTATTATCGAATTGTATTAAAAGCAAAACGTTTAAACAAATACGCAAGCTTCATTGATATTAATAATTAGCTAATTACCACAATTACAGTTGCTATTGAGTACCAGTAGAAAATATTGCACTATAGATATTACGAAGAATAAATTCGCAGAGAGATGATAGCTTCCTAACGACCATGTTAAGGGTATAGGTAAATCTGATGCTTGATTTTTGATAAATACATTAACTTGAATATTTTCTTCATCGCTAACTATTATAGGCACCAGACAAAAAATTGTTGAAGCCAAATAAGCGAAAAATAAAATACTACAGCTAATTATCCTTCCCATGAATGCGTGTTGTCGCATGATCGCATGCTTCTTCTTACTGTTGATCGCGAGATAATCGTTTATAGCAGAGGTGAAATTGCGAATCATATTAGTGGCATATATGCGGAATGACAATAACTTCAGTACAGAGAGAACGTTGCAGAACATAAGCATAAGAGCATCGAGCTTTACATAAGCATCGCTGCTACCGAAAATGATTTCGAGGAACAACATGATCATCATCCCGGTCTACACAGACAGAAAGAATGGACTGTTTATAACAAAGCTTTATTTCTGTTTCTTGCATTTTTGCACTATGCACTAAACATTTCACTTGAAATTGAACATGATATATCGAACATAATATATCAACATACGAGAAATTTTTCCAGAGAAATTTTTTTGAAATACGAAAAAATTGTAATATGAAAATTGATAACGTACCAAACTGGAGCCAGATATGATAGAACGAATTAAAGCAAATGTATTATATTTTTGTAAAGGCCAAACGCCTAATGGCAGAGTTAAAAGTTTGAAGGGAGTCATAGCGTATGCTACATCATCATTCCATGTCATTATTGCAGTTAAGTAGAGCTGCGCGTTGCATAGTAATACCGGTCCTTGTCCATAATGCGGGCCGATCGCGTTCGCTTTCGTGTTCATATTTTATTGACGCATTTACTATAATACCTTATGATTTTCCAAAACCCAGTTATCCAGTTATTTTTTAAAATGAAGGAAACAATTTTTCTTTTATATGAAAGTAGAGTGGAATCGAATTGAGAGAGGGAGATGCTTTATTTTCCAGTGCAACATTTGTCATTGATCGTGCTTCAATACTTTTATTTTAATATTATCTTTTTACAAAGGATACGTATGATTAACTTAAAATTTAGTGCGTCAGTTTTTTTAGATGATATAAATAATATTATTAATACTAAAATTATTCGCAGACATTTCATATTTTGCTTGTGTGTTATTAATTTTTTAGATGTCTTCATGTAATGACTATGATAACTGACTTAAAAAAAAGGAAACATGCCGTATATATTATTTTGTAGCTGTTTAAGAGACTAATATTTTTTTATATAATGAAATAATTAATTCTGCTTTATTTCTATAAATCTATTGTTGGATTACAAAATTAGTTAAAGGAATACGAGATTAATACGAATAAATCGATATCAATTAACATCCATATTCTACTTTTTGAAAAAACTTAGTATAGTATTAAGATTTTGTTTACTTATCAAATTGTCAAGCACAATTTCGTACTCGCAAATTACGCATTATTGCAGCTTCTTAAAATAATGTGTTACGAATGATGTACAATACGTTTATTAATATCATAGAGAAAACAATATTATTTACTTTAAGTTGATTATTCAATTTTATTGTTTAATTTCAGACATATTTCCAAATATGGTGTCTTATAGTAATTTTTTTATATAATAATAATATATTTGAGTGTGTGTATTGAAATATTTTTTCGAGTTTTCTTCTCAAAGTTACCTGCATTTAATCATCCTCCATTACTCGTAGGATAGACAAGTATGAGAAGGAGCTTTTTAATATGGACATATAAATTTCGATTACGAGGTTGCGACAAAAAAAGTTATTCGCCAGTTAACAATTGAACAGGTTGTTGTAATCGTATAATGACGAACAAAACATTCCTTACAAATTTCAATGGAAAGCAGTACCAGCTGTAGATCGAGTGCGCGATATCTTTTATTTGACATTTCAAATAATCGTTAACAAAACTATAAAGGAATAATTGTAACAATAGTGCATTTACTCATGAGATCCTTGTTAATACTACTGTATAGTGTCAAATTTAATTATTGTTTTGATAAAAAATAACAATATATTTAGTAGAAGCAGTGGCGACTCACATTAGATTAAATTTGACATTAGATTTAATAGTGTATCCTTTCTTTTATTACTTATACAAATTCTTTCTAAAGATATTAAAGTATATATAAGAATCATTTGATAATTTTCGTTACTTATAAAAACGATAAAAATTAATCCATGACACGAATTTGTATGTAGTAAATAATCGTGGAAAGTCATTGTGTATGCTGTATACTAAAGATTAATATAATAAATTCCAACATTGATTGCAGAACAAAGACACTTGAGAGTCTCTTTGTCCTACAGTCAATCAGGACAGGCTTGAAAAACTTTATCGTACGACACATGAAATATCTTAGAATGATATATTTCTTTTTTTAAATCTGTAATACGATGATCTCTTCAATATATCTTCAGAAATATGTAAGGTCTATTATACAGTTTTAACTAATCCAAACGATTTTATCGAAAGAGATTGTAATAAAAAAGATTCTCGATAGTTTACCATTGTCGTCTCAGAGATATCGATCAAATAAAAATAATATATATTGTATTGTATAATATGTATTGTATATTCTGATTTAAATCTGAATCTTTGATACAGAGAGTAGACGTGTAACTTTGAGTCAGCCCTAGTGAAAATTTTTCTCAGAATTTTTCATGTAATTTTTCAGAATTTCTATATAATTATTTAGAATTTCTCTATAATTTTATAATTTTCTCACATTTTTTTATACGAATTTTTTATACGAATGGAATACTTCTCAGAAAATCTACATTTTTTCTTAAAATTTTTTATAATATGTTAATTGAATCGTAAGATTTTTAAGATTTTTTATAAGTATAATTTCTGATGAAATGTTATAAACTCTAAAAAATTTTAAAATACTTTTTAAAAATGGGATGAGAAATTTCATAGAATATTTCAGAATTCATATGTTTAAAAAATTCTGAGAGAAGATGTAAACTTTCCGAATATTTCTGAGTATTTCTGAAAAATGTTCTAATTCGTATAAAAATTATGAGAAAAATTTTCATTAGGGAGTTTATCTACAATAAAGTACAAACATTCCGTTGCAAGTCATGATGCTTCACAACAGCCAATCCGAAGCATCACTAATTACTATTGCTTCTAATTGGCTATTGCAAAGCATTGCGACTGGCGATAATGTGTAGCTTATATTATAGACCACACTTTTACGCTCTACAGTCGCCAAATATGATGACAAATATATTGATATTATAAAGAAAATAATTTTATTTACTTCAATTTTATCATGGGCCTATAATAATTCTTTTAGAATGATATTGTTTACGTGTGTGTGTCTATAGTGATACCTCTTCAAGTTTTTCTCTCATTTGTTACTTGCACTCTAGTCGTCTATCATCACTCGTAGGACGGATAAGTATGAGAAGGAATTTTTTAATATGGACATATAAGTTTCAATGGTTACGACGACAAATCTGCCTGCTAGCAGTTGAACAGGTTGCTGTGATCTCATGATGACAAATAAGACATTCCTCATTAATTTCAATGGAAAGTAGTACCAATTACAGCTGTAGATCGAATGCGCGATATCTTCCATTTGACGTTTTAGATAATCGCCCACAAAACTATAAGAGAATAATTGTAACAATAAAGCGCTCAGCACAGATGTGGTTTTCGTTATTATCACTGCGTCATGTAATTTCAATGCCAAAATTAATTGGAAACCTGAAAAACACGTAATTAGATAACATGCATAAATAGGCAATTCTCTTCGGCATTATTGATATAGGAATTTATAAAATCCGATTTTATTATATTATTATATTATATTATTTTATTATATTATTTTATTATATAATTTTATATATATTATATCATTAGAATATCACAAAATAAAATTATATAATATTTCTTGGATATTTTATATAATTTTAACATAGTAACTTTTTTACAAAAAAAATTTCATTTTTCTAGATAGAACAGCTTTTATCCCGAAAAAGACATAATAATGCTTGTATCGCATAATAGAAGAATTTAAGATATTTACCGACCAAACAAATAATAAGACAACTGAACAGCAATTGCACGAGCAAAACGAAACTTATTACATCTATTAGAAGTTCCGCATGCTCCATTAAATAACAATGTCTAGATGTCAATGCTTCAAACTCTTTTATGTCTTTATTTTCTCCGTTATAATTGGTAAATTCGATTTTTAAAAGTTCCATTTGGCCGCAAATATGAAGAATAATTCCAAGGAGAAGTATATCATTGCCTTTATAAATAAATTATAATTATAAATTAAAATATATTAAAAACATGAAAGTTTTAACAAAAAACATTATCAGTTAGAACTTGAGTTAAAAAAAAACCTGATATAAAAAAACAAAATGTTATTGCATTGGAATTGTAAGGTAGACATACAATATGCATTAAAAAAAGAACTTCTATTGAAAAATAAAAAATTTTTTGATATCTAATATCAATGAAAGTAAATGTTTTATATAATTAGGTATCAAATATTTTAGTTTTGTTAATTGACAAAACTAAAATAAACTAAAAATCTAAATAAAAAAATTAAAAACTTATTACTAAATTTTTGAGGGGGCAACCATTCAAAAAATAGATGTACACATGGACTTCGGACTTTAAGGGACTTCATTGGACTTCATCGGACTTCGAAGAATTCAACTTATATAGATAGATTACACCGAAATTCAAGAGTGGTTACACCCCCATAAATTTTATTAAATGTAAAACGTTTAAAGTAACTAATAATAAGCAAGTCTCTTAGATATTAATAAACAGTTAATTACCAACATTGCCAGAGCAATTTAGTGTCAATAGAATATATTGCACTATGAAAATTACATAGTATACATTTGTAGAGAGATGATAATTTCCTAATGTCCATGGTAAGGGCACAGGTAACTCCATTGCTAGATTTTTGACGGATATGTTAACTTGGATGTCCTCATCATTGCCTAACATTGAACTAACTATTACAGGTATCAGAAACAAAATTGGTGCCATATAACCAAAAAATGAAATACTGTAGCAAATCATCCTTCCCATAAATGCGTGCCGCCGCATAATCGTGCGCTTATTTTCAGTATCGATCGCAATATAGTCGTTGACAGCAGAAAAAAAATTGCGAATTAAATTATCGGCGTATATACGGAAGGACAATAATTTTAATATAGAGAGAATATTGCAAAACATAAGCATAAGAGAATCGAGTTTTTCATATATACTGCCGTTACCGAAATTGATTTCGAGGAACAATAAAATCATCATCACGATCTATACAAACAGAAAGGATGGATTGTTTATTATCACATTAAAACTTTATTTCTGTTTCTCGTTCTCACTGTGTACTAAATGTTACATTGTGCACCAAACTGGAATTGTCAAACTCGATAGGTTGAAAGTACAAGTTATGAAGAACGTACCAAACTGACGACACACACGACAGTACGGATTAAAGCAAATATGTTATATTTTTGCAAAGGCCAAACGCCTAGTGGCCAAGTTAAGAATTTGCTGGGAGTCATAGCGTATGCTATATCGTCTTTCCATGACATTATTGTAGTTAAGTAAGTAGAGCTGCACGTTGCACAGTAATACCGGCCTTTATGCATAATACGAATCAATCATCAACGACATTCTCTTTCATATTCATATTTTATCTCCGGTGCAATTTTAATATTTACTGAAGTTATTTTCCAAAACACAGTTATTTTGAATACTGAAGAAAAGTTTTCTATATAGAAGTAGAGGGGGCTACGATCAAATCGAGGAAGGAGGATATTTCATTTTTTTTCCAATGCATCATCATTGGTCGTGCTACAATACATTTTATTCGGATACCATCTTTTTGTCAAAAGACATATGATTAGTTTAGAATTTAATGTGTTTGTTTCTTACCAACACGAGCAATGTTGTTAGTGTTACTAAAGTGTTAAAGGTATTTGAAAATATTTCATATTTTGTTATTAATATCTTTAATTTGATTGAATAAATGAATGTTTTGTGATTTTAAGGTTTCTGTTAGATGTATATATATTATTATTATTCTAGATATCTTTAAATGAAAACTATGATGATAAATTGATTATATAAAACAATATTTATATTGCAATATCTATATAATTTTGTAATTATTTCAACTTAAAAGAATACCTTACAACATATTTAAAGGGCAATAAAATGTAATCTAAACTGCACATTTATCAGATGTTGTGTTAATTTAACATATTATCAATATTAATATTTTTTGCTTAAAATATTTTTTGCTTTTTTTTACGAGGGAGAGGAGAAAAAAAAGCTCAAATTGAAGGAGAGGCCCGGGAAAAAATGTTTTATACTCGTATATGTGGGGTTCCCGGAAAGAAAGAAAAAAAGATATAAATATAGATCCGGAAATAAGTCGTTTTCGAGTTATAATCACATTTATGTTAAAAAAAATGATAATTTATTTTTCATAATCACAATCATAATTCATTTTAGTTTAACATAAATAATTTAAAAACATTTCGGATTATTTGGGCGTGATCCAAGATGCACTACGTGGAGGCATAACCCACTTGATT
>Ga0157364_1005710_pt1 | contig 12710 bp, 3 predicted proteins | sample AttsexASBM2_FD_111476 | JGI IMG/M metagenome (GOLD analysis project Ga0157364, IMG submission 111476) | Fungus gardens microbial communities from leaf cutter ant in Ribeirão Preto, State of São Paulo, Brazil - Atta sexdens ASBM2 | ecosystem: Host-associated > Fungi > Mycelium > Unclassified ... | reverse complement strand
GTTTCAATTTTCCTTCAACATCGGCACGAACTTTCCGGACAACCCAATATTATACAAATTTGATTATTATTATTACAGCATAACAATAAATTTATCTTAATAATTTATAATTATCATTTTAGAAAAAGAAGAAGCTCTTAATAACTTTTCTCTACCAAACAAAATCAAACAAAATAACTTATTATTGTTACAAAATATAATTCATTTTATTTTACGTGCGCACAAATCTGAATAATAAATAGTAATAAAAAAATTCACTTGTTTATCCTTTCATATTTAATAATACTTTACAATTTATAACGTTTCTAGAAATACTGCTATAAACTACGAATACTACGATGCATGTCATAACAATCTCATAGTCCATTATGTACGTTTCCATCTTGTTTTCTTCTTTTCATTACTTTCATTTTATTATGTGCACATGATAGGAAACAAGAAAAACTTCACTATCAAAGCTGACTCCTACGAGTAATTCGCGCGCGCGACGTAAAAGCTCGTAAAAAGTTCGAAATGGAACCCATAAAAATACGTATAGGAATTCAAACTGAGTGGATAACTAAAGTCAACTTTAAAAGATAAAATCGGAACGTATTTTCTTTCTTTCTTTAAGCATGATTTTCATTCGTTTCTTCAAACAAAAATAAAGAATTTTAACATAAAAAAATTAACTAACATGAAAAACGAATAGCTTATAACAGTTAATTAAGTTATACCTAATAATTTTTATCTTTAAAAAAATAGAATTTTATTATGTAACCCTGCAATATTATTCAGATATTCATAATCTGTAATAAAATAAAATCATGTGATTTTATTCCTTACGTTTATAATCAAAAGTGAAATCGATATATTCATTTATCGAAATTTGTATCTAAATTTTTCAATTTCTAATCTATTTTGAAAAAAGTGCAAATTTAAATAAATAAAATTATTAGTTCCATAAAATATTATCGAATGCCACTTTTAATTATCAAGAAAAACATAAAACGTCATTTCGCGTTATTAATAAACTGCGAAAAAGTTCTAATTCCTTTCTTGATATGTTGATAATCTCGTAAGAAATTGAAGAAGAAACTAAAGGAAGAACTGAGATAGCGACTATCTACATCGTAACTGTTTACTGAATCGTTATCGTGTGAAAGAGAAACTGCGGCAAAAGTTTGATTAGAACGTGCAGGCTTCGTAGGTCTGTACACAACGTGCTGCTGCTGCTTGGCACTCACTTGAGCATATATATGAGTATATAACAGTATACGTGATATATCAGATCCAGAGATTGAACGTCAATAATTAGCAACATTTCTATGCATGAATCTTTAAAAAAAAATAATAATGCATGCGCAAAAAAGACATTGATGGAACAGTAAAAAGTAATAATCAGTTGTCACATAATTTATTTTTTCTTAGAACGATTCGCTGTCTTGTTAAACGAAATATTAATCATCCAACTTTTTTTTAAGAAAGTAGATAACTTTGGACCTAATAATTTTAGAGTTTCAAAAGTTTACGCATTCTATATACACACTTTCACCCCTTGCAACTCTCTTATATTTTATGGGCGAACTACAGTTGATATATCCGACGACTTTGTCCTATTCTCCTGAGACGGAAGTGCACACTCGACCGAGTTTCAAGATATCGATTTAGTCACACGTGTGTCGGTACGTGCTCTCTTGTCTCGAGTTCGTAAACGTTCGACGAAGTTAATCGCCGCGTTGTGCTGTTAACGTTCAAAATCTGTAAGGATAATCCTTTCGCTATTAGAATATACAGAATACTCCAAGATTGTCATCAGTCTTTTTGTTTATGATCATTCCGAGGAACTTCAAATAAAATCTTTTATATAGCATAAATTAAAAGTTACTTAGATAATATAAAATCTAATTTCTTTTGTAAAATCACCTACAATTGTCGTCAAATCTGTAAATACAATAAATTGTATTAACAATCGTTTCCCAGGAGTTTCATGTAGTTACACGGTATAACGTGTTCATACTACATTTGAAAATGGATTAAACGATTTTCGTCAATTTTCCGCGTGAACAGCCAAATTGGTTGACAGGTCAAACGTCTAGTGTCAGATTCGCGATGTCGATCAGCGCATCGATGATATCACAAATTGATATCGATGGACAAACGATCGCTTGTGTTGCGACACGGACAATTTTCAATAACTTTGCGTTATCATATTAGATGACTATGCAATCTGCCATTTTTTCAATTCAATTAAGATAATAAAAAGTTACAATATTTAAAAATTAAGTTATTATAAAAAATTAAAACACAGACTATTATTAATTAATATTAACACAACGTATAAAAACGAGAATCTCAAATATTCGAAGTTCGCTGGCAATCGTGAACGCTGCGAGCAAAATCAAGTACAGGCAATGGTTATTCACTGAAGTGCATTTTTACTATATTGCGTTTGTTGCAATGTGCGTTGTAAAAAAATTATACGACAAATCTAACCGCATATCAGCGATATCTCGACCAAATTTCATTATTTGGATAAACCAAAGTGATCGATTTCTGTGGATATTTGTACCCACAAATACCTATCCACCGTCACTTTTTCGCAAAAGGAAGAGAGAGCAAATTGGAAACGGTCAATTTTTATTTCCTGATTGTTTGACAAAAAAAGGATTGAAGCGCTCGTTCCAATATTTTTCCGAAAGAACGTTATCAACGGATTCTGCACGTTCCTCCATCTGTAATACGCTGCAATTGAAACGCTGCTGAACACAGACACGAAATTAAACGCACATGTAATCGGAAAATGTACCTACTGCGTGTTTTACGTAGCGAATAATTAAGCGCTGGCCACATTCTCAAGGAAATAAGTATGCGATTATACGAACGATGGCTTCAACCACGGCCGCACGAAACGAGAAATATCGGCTTCATTTCCGCGTTTTGGCAAGCAGTGGAGCTTCAATTCTAAACCGCGGATTATTACCACAGACGCTTTCGAAGTATTACCCATTCTCGCATTGAATGAGATTTGATGAGTTTCGATAATTTAACCAGTTTCGGGAAATTAAACACGACCACCATGTTAAACTGCAGAACTGTGTACGCGTGTCACAAAAAGAAAAACTTTTTAGAAATGAAAAAATTTCCTTGTTATCATTTAATTTTGAATGTAAAATGACCTTTTCTAGAACATCAATAATCCGTTCCTTTCATTCCTTATTCCGTTAATTTATATGACCGATTCAATCGTCAACAATACAGCCAGGAATAAAGAGTAATTTTCACTTTGTGACATTAATTACCTTGAAAAGTATTGAGTTCTCACGTGAAATGGTAGCATTTAAAACTTGTAAATTGGAAAGTCCCAGCTGCTTCAGGTGATACGACGACAGGAAATAAAATTTTCCGCACATCGAGCAGGTGAGCTTTTGCGGCATTTATAAACTTTTTTTCAACTTTATATTTTTCCGTTAACATTCAGGAAACTGCAAAGTCAATTTGTCGGCTACGATGACGTCTGTATAATCTGAATATGAAATGGTTACCTCAACAAATTAAAGTTGAATCCGAGATGAAAATGTTAAATGAATGAAAATTAAATAGCAACGATCGTTTTCCAGCGGACTTTCACATTGTAACAACTGCTTTACTTTTAAGTAAGCATCTCAAATGTAAGAATTTTAAACAAAGAACTATTTTTAAAACAAAAAATGTCAATGAAGATTCTTCGCAAAAGCAGAAAACATAATAAATTAATATTTAAATATAAAATCATAGAACGTGAGATGCAGATATTTTATAGCTATAATTATTAATATTTATCTGAAAAATATAATCATCGACCTAACTTATTATAACAAATAATATGTTGTCTCTGCATCGCCCTATAATTAATCCATGGATATATTTACTAACAATTATAAGTTTTCTTTCGAAACTTTGAAGATTGGATACTATAAGTTTGTAACACGTACCTAATTTTGATAAAATTTACGAAAGAACAAATATTAATTAAAATTGCTAACTATCGCGCAAATTGCACTTGCGTCAAAAATTAATCTATCTAGAACGAAACTTGAACGGCATCGAGAAATGATTAATGAAAACATACGTTCAAACGTATTGCAGCCGCAATCAAGTAATTCGAGAGCGAATATCAATTCGCGCTTTGTAATATAACTTTTTCGCTTTTTCCTCATCTCGTCATTTAACTACGCGTTTTTATTCGTGTACAATTTAGCCAGTGAACTTTGAATTGCTCGCGGGTTTCATTTTCACCAAGATACAGTTACAAGAACAGTGAAAAATTGCTTTCAGATGTAATAATAAATGAATAATTTAATTAAACCGCGTTGAAAAATTATCATAAATTGAAGAATTATCAGAAATAGTATAATATATAGTATAATATTTTCAGAGTTTTTATAACGCTTAGTGCTATAATTAAATTATTACTGATAAATTAAGTTTTCTTTGTTTATTAACTATTCAATGAGTTTGTATATATAATTGAAAAAGTAAACGCTATTCGGGCACTGTAATGTTTCTAAAATACGTAAAAAAAATATCGCAAGATTGATCGTGAAAGAAAAATGTTCCATCATGATAATGTAATATTCAGATAATAATTTGTCGTTCATAAACATTTAAAATTATTGACGTACTTACTTATTTGTATAATGAAGGAGGAAGAGAATTACAGAGTAATGAATGGAAATGATGTGGAAATTGTTGCAACACATACCTGAAACAAGAAAAGTTTCATTTCTAAAGTATTTCAAATTAAATCATTGTTTCTGTTTCTTTATTAATTACATATTAATTATATATTATTTCATAAGAAGCAATTTTCTCCTTCGTACTAATACAAATACTTATAGTTTATTGTCAAATCATCGCAATTGAATAATAACAACTTTAATTTGTTGCTTACTTTCCACCCAAAATCTTCATGAAACTAGCTGCATAATTTGACGATAGAAATCTGAATAAACGATAGAACTAACGAGCCACTAGAAAACAGCAAGCGATGCATTTTGACTATATCACTCAGCATTTTCGCGAACAAAGAAAAGCGATCGACGAAGCACTTGAGCACACTCACATTCTTTTACCATCAAATTACGCGTATAGAGAAGTGAAAAAAGGGTCAATTTCGAAAGGCTGGTCGTTCCTCACCACATGAGATTCGTTGACCGGAATAATTCCATCATTCACTGCGTTTCGAGCATCTCCACGCCTTTTCCGAATCCGTGTCTATACGAGTCGCCATCGTTCGTCTGTTGACACGAAATCGTTTGTAGAAATTTAACGATCGCTATACGGTAGAAATGCGTAGCGATTGTGCTTTTTGTTCTAGCGAATGACGCTTTGCAATTTGTGCAAAGCACTTTCAAACTCCGAGGTCTAGTCAGCTAAACACTAGACAACTAAAGGAACTATACCGCTGCAACTGAGAAATGTCAATATCTCTTGTTTATGATTATTTCGATGGAAATACAGGCAAGACAAATACAGGTGTTCTAATATGCAATGAAAATTCTAATATGCCAAACACTGAGATATGCATCAGCTTGAGAAATAAATCAACGCTATCTATAACAATTTATACAATACACTGCTAACTTTCGCAAATTTGCTTGTTTTCTCAAAAACTAAACATCTATATATTCTGTGTTCATAAATGTATAACGGATCCTGTTAGTTTCTAATTATTATCATATGAAACAGAAATAATTACTTTATCAATTATGTTTGGGTAATTTTACGAATACTTACATGTTCTTGATTGCAATAGACAAATAGTAAGAACAGTAATAATATCAAAAACATAATATTACTGTCCTCGATATTTTACAATATTTATTGCATATTTTGTAAATATTTAAATTATGAATTAAAAACAAAAAGCAGTTCTTGCAAAAAAGTCCATTTTGGTGAAATACTTTCTAAGATAATTTAAGCAAAAAATCTCGCAGCTCTTAGATATATAAGGAACGGTAGTTTGCATAAATCCTTGAAAGAAAATGTTGATGGCGGATGATTCATTCTTGACGGCATCGCGGTTATACATCCACTCATCCCCTCCTTCGCTCCACCTGCGTCCGTTATACATTGCCCTCGTATTCATAAGCGTGCATAAATTCGAAGGTTCGTGTACATATGCACCTGCACAGGCACACTCAAAATATATTAGCTCTGACCAAAATATATGAGACGTGCGTTACCCTAGTTGAATAACAGAACTTTCCAACGGTAGAAAAGATCAAGAACGAATTAAAAGCTCGTGAGAGATAGACAAAAAGACAAGAAACACAATGCAATCATGAATCTCGAAAACGAAACGTTAGTACTGCAGTTGTCACGAGAGAAACAGATTGCATCCTCAATATCTTTAAGAGATTAGAGAAATAAACTGAATTGAAAGTCTAAATTTAAATTTTGCTATTTCGTAAGTAAAATTAAGGTAAAGATTATTTTACAGTCATTATTCTAAAATAAAGAAAATTCTCTCTTGAGATTCAAGTATATTCTTAAAGAATTTCTGTTAGGATACCTATGAATTTTTCCTAAGAAAAATTCTATGGAGAGACGGAAAACGGAATAAAATTTTTGACTATATAATGTGCCAATTTATTCCACGGTACCATCACGTCTTCCTTACACAATGTAATCTATGACAAAACGCAATAAAAAGGCTTGGTCGTCATTTGCTTAATGGGAGGGAAAGTATCCCAGCAACGTGCAAGTTCGCGTGCCACATCGATATATCGTGATTTTCATTCCCTTGCGGCTCGTTACGATCGTTAGTATTGCGTCGGTGTGAAAAAGTGCACCGACCGCGGTCATCAAACCCCCTTTTGTATGCTTTATTGCTGTGTTATTCGCCAGCTCGTAAAATTCCTTCATCTTCCCGCGATTGAAGTTTAGCTGTTTCTTTCTTTAGGTACTCTACAGTACTAATTCTTCGAACTTTCGGAAGTAATAAAGATAATTGCTCTACTGTCTGTAAGCACCACAAGCTGTGAGCTTAATGTTTTGCGCGCTCGTTCTTGCTGATAAATATTTCATACACATATATTACAATATCATTTACATTATTAAACGCATGATATTCATGTATAAAATATTATTATTAACAAAATAGTATTAATTTACATCGCAATTATCTTTAGATAATAAAACATTAATAATTTTTTTGTTTATATTGAATGCAAGATAATACATATATATAAAAACTGTTTACAGTTGAAAATTAAAAATAAAATTATAAATTGTGTTTGGATGATTATTATTCCTATCAGAATGGCGGCAAATTAAGGAATCATGCGAACTAGAGGGAAAATCCCCCCCAAGAAAAAGATTGACATATAAATCCTTTTTGACGTTTCCTTGTAATGTCGAATGAAGATGGCACAACTGTGGATGACAATTTATATACGACACACTTGGATTTACGATCGTTGACACTCGAATAATGAAATATAAATCCACGACTTTAGGTCCTGTCTCGTGAGAAATACGTTTCGGAAAAAGTGACATACGTTATTTTATAAGGATAAGATCTCGTGCTCACGTTTTGAACAATGTAAAAATATAATCATTTTCGAAACTATCGAGTCATGAGAATTACATAATATTGTATGATACAATTTGAATAGAACATACGTTATTAATTTTCACAAATAAGCAACATAACAATAAGCGATATACATATCGCTGGTAAACATAATTAACCGAGATTCGCATTTAATGTCACATGGCATTATACTCCGTTTTGGCGTATATTGATAACCTGCTTTGATAAATTACAAAATATCACTCCGTGAATAATCAATATCTATATATCAATATCAAGTAGACAATGGCTTGGCAAAAACTGAGTAAATAACGAGAATATGTAAATCGATGTAAAGATTGATGAGATATTATCCGTATACATCTATTATGTATTATTTTGTTATTTGTCATATTTAATATCTATAATTGTATTTTATTATAAATATGACATTTAATAATAAGTTATTATTAATATTACATTATAATATATTGGTGAATTTGTATCTATATTTTAATTATTATATTATAATATAAAAATTGAAGGTCTCTAAATACTTATATTATATTTTATATATCTCATATTTCAGCTATCGTTTATTAATGTTATTCTTCTTACTCTGCTTATTTATCAGTTATTAAATTTGTATTTTAATTTTTAATTTTGCCCTTAATGTTGTTGGGTCTTTCAGGTAGGATTTTGCTGATGTTTCACTCATTGATTGCGTGCGTTTTCTTTTTTATTAAATTTTTATATTGCATGTTCTTATTTTTATTTGTTATATAATAAAGTTATTATTATTGTTGTTATTATTATTATTACTAATTAACAAATCTTTATTTCATTTTCATCTGAAGTTGATAACGAAAATAAACTTCTTTGCAATATCTGAATTTTTACAACTTTGAAAGCGTGTAACAGCTTTACCGCTTTTATACAATTAAAACAAAATTTCTGATTTTATTAAAATTATTTTCAACAGCTTTAAATGATATTTATTCAGTATCATCAATTCCAAACTAAATCTCTAATAATCAAAATTGATTGTATAATAATCGATTATTCATTACCTATCCAGGATATTTTAAATGTAGCATAGATTGTCCAATATTAGGTATAACTCGTGATACAAATATTAAGAACATCTTTTTATACAATTTTAAATAGATTTTTAATTAACATAAATATTTAATTACATTAAACTATGAACAAATATCTAGATCATCAAGTTACAGAAAACATTTATGTTATTACATCAAATTGCATCACATTTAATTATCACAATAATTATCCAATAACGACTTGGGTTATGAAATGATACTACGCAACTTTTATCGCGAAACTTTTCGTAATCCATGACGTCGTTATTTCGAAGAAGAAAACGATACAAGACTTGCATCTTCTTCAGAGTTCCATGGAAAGTTTTTGTTACAATAACAAGTACGTGATCAAGAGAACATTCCCTAATGTACAAGAAATCAGGTCGTTGGCGAACGTGACATTTTCAATTCCTCCATACAGATATTTGCCATTTAAATTTTGCAATATAGTGTATTTTATTTAATTTGACATGATAATTTTATTTAATCCTTTTGTTAATATATAACAAAGAAATGATAAATAAAAATGTTATTTTATTACATATTATATTTTCTGTACCATTTCAACTCATTGCTAACTGACCGATAAATCTATCCGTTTTGTGACGCATCGTTGAACAATCGAACAGGTAGATCTACTTTTTTGGATCACGCTACATTACGCATTTAATGTAAGCAGATACAAATATTAAAAACACGACGCATGAAAAATGTGTCTAATTTTGAGCATTTAGACATAATTTGGACAGTTAGCAAAGTGTTTATAAATATTTAACTTCAAATATTTCAGATAAATTGAATTATATTAAATAATATTATCTTAACCAAATATTGAACATAAATTTCGTTAAGTTAAATAAATATTTAATTAGATTAAATATTTAATATAAATTTTTCTTACAGAAAATTATATTTACAATGAAAAAATATCTTGTGCTCTTTTCAAATAGAATTTGATCCTTTTTTGTTGCTTCTATCATATTATAAAATCCCAAAAATTAATTAAATTTAAATCGCTGACGATTCATACCGCACTGTGGTATTACAATTGATTAATCACTGAAACAAATTCATTTAGGAACAAAATTCTAAAGAGAAAACTGAGGTGAAAGATGCGTCTCCTTTGGCACAACGTCCTTTCTCACCCACGGATAATTAAAAGCGGTCCTTGTCGTACGGAAACTTAAAATGTCGGCACATCCTTTTGTCCGACGCTCAGTCTCGTTTCGCAGACATTGAGGAATAAAGAGTGAGTCGACGAGCGACGCCGCGACGAGATTAAGGCGTAGTATAGCGAGGTGAATAAAAGGTGCGCTCGGCGTATCGTAATTGTTCCCTTGGCACGTGACTTAGCCGCGCAATCGGTTTCCTTGGCGTCGATGGTGGAAACCATCGACGCTCTACTTCCGTTCAGAGAAATAATTGCCGCGGTCTCTACGTGGTAATTACGCGTTCTCAATCGGTCTATAGAACGATCGAATAGTGACAAAATGAAGTAAAGTGATTAGAATTAAATTATTAATTCCTTTGCAATAGATAAAATCATAAGGTATTTCTCATTTCAATTTTTGAAAAAATAAATAAATATTTTGTTTAAAAAAAAATGATTTCTGTTATAAAGATAAGTTTTGCTAAATCAAGCAGATATAAAAAATTTCTAATTTGTACGCTTAAATTGTAATAGCCTATAAATAACAATCGCCTCAAAATTTATATATACTCACCTGTAAAAAATATGGGCTAATCATCAATATAATGGTTCATATTTTTGCGAATGAATATATAAATCAACGAATTTTTAATAAATATGTCTAGTAAATTTTACTCTCAACATTTTAATCTCAACATTTTAAAATTTATGACATAGATTATTAGAATAGGATATATCTCTTGTTACATTAGATTAATATTGCGACACACTTAGCCCATAGCGCAACTTAAATTTCAGTGCTGACTCCTAATTGCTTTGTTTAAATGTAATTGTTAATTTGTTATATAAAATTATAAGGAGTCTTCACTATTCTTGTGTACATCATTTTTAAATTATTGATTTTAAAAGTTATGTTAATAATTCTTTCGTACATCAAATTTAACATATGAAGTTAGTATCCGACTGTATGGATTTTCGATTTTCAAGTAAGTTATTTTATTAGAATATATACATTTCTGATCGCGCAAACTCGTAAACTTATTTCATAATTTTCTACATTCTTATCTGCGCTACTGTCGTCTCACATGGAAAAGTTTACTCGCATATTTGGTAATATCATTTCTATGTGGTCAAGCCGGATCTCCCCGGTATCGAAAAGGCGGTCAGCATAAATTATTTAAACAGGTTGATTTGATTCTTCACGAAGGTCAAAAATGCTGACCTTCTTTCCATCTAAAGCACTATTCAGAAATACTTGAAATATGATGGATTTAATTAATACTACGTAATTAATACTGTGTAACATTTCATAATTATCATCAATATTCATCTTATAACTCCAAAGAGGAGTTATTTTTATTTAATGATTACATTGTTATTTTATTTAATGATTACATTGTCACTAAAGTAATATGATGCTAAGGGATTACATTCGAGTGAAGATCTTAGATCGCAGGTTTACTTCCAATAATCTAATCAATAGGCAACCTCATACGCGATTTCGGTCCATTCGACTGATGGACCGAATTCGGCAGCGGTCTCGAACGTATGTACGAATGCTGGTTGCAGTGCATTATCATGAACTTCGTATAGCTCTGGTACAGCTCTGAATTATGCAGCCGCAAACGAATGCAGTCAGCTACGGAGCACTCTATATTTGTCGGTCCCTTTCGGCCGCAGCCTCTCTCGCCTTTCACAACCCCTCTTCCATGGTGAAGCGCAAGAAGACCCCAGGGAACGCAACTATACTGCTGCAGTAGGAATCTTGTCCGGCCGTTATGCCTTTCGATGGTAAACGAAGACAGGTTTATATCTCCTCGCCTTAACCGCTCGAAGGAGCGGACCCATGTACGTTCCCGCACGTATCCCGGAATCATGAGAACGCACACGGAACAACGGGCCCTGTCGCTTTTTCAGGGTTCTTTGGGACAGGCAGACAGTTTATTCTCGGAATCCCGTGATTCTGCGAACTATACGAATCGGATACAAAAACAGGATAGGCTGCGCGATCGTTTTCGTAATGTTTAAAGTTACTCATATATATATATATATGTATCTATTATCTATCATAGCTCTATCTTCAGCAAATCATTTTCTCTAGATATAAGTACGTGCGATGTTCTTAACATTCATTTATCTCAATTAACGTTGTTGTGATATAAAATAAAAAATTAAGTTTTATATATATCATCTCTAAAATATTTTATATAGAATCAATTTGATCTTAATTCATTTCCTTCATATTCGTCTTGATTTCCAGGCTATTTAATATTCAACAGATATTAAAAATAGATAACATTTAATGTCAAAGATTGATGGTAAATGGAAGAATAACTGATTACCGATGAGGATATCGGTAGAATCATGAAAGAGCTTCTTCAGCTGCAAAGAAAGCGAGTATAAACGATTTCTCATTCACGTCCACGTGGGATCTTTGACGATAACGAGCCGGCAGACCGTCACGAAGATAACGACGTGTTAACTGCGAAGACCGCCGGCAACGATGACAAAGAATATCATCCCCACACATTTATGTATGCGGGACATGCATACTTTATAGTCGAAAGCGTACTTTTTTCACGAATATATTTTTTTCGGAATACAAAAATTGACGAACAAAAATCACTTCCTTTTTCTCTTCCATATCCTTTTTTTTACAAAATAATTTTTTGTTAATCTTAGAATATATATGTACGTTTAATTTTACAAAAAAGATTAGCAGAAGTTACAATAACTAAAAACGTTTCGAGAAATTTAATTCAAATATTTTGTAAAAAGTAATTCAACTGCAAAAGAATAATAGTTAATATCATTATAATATATATTTTATATGTATATATATATATATATTTATATGTGTGAGTGTGTGTGTGTGTGTGTGTGTGTGTGTGTGTGTGTGTGTGTGTGTGTGTGTGTGTGTGTG
>Ga0157364_1005709_pt1 | contig 12710 bp, 8 predicted proteins | sample AttsexASBM2_FD_111476 | JGI IMG/M metagenome (GOLD analysis project Ga0157364, IMG submission 111476) | Fungus gardens microbial communities from leaf cutter ant in Ribeirão Preto, State of São Paulo, Brazil - Atta sexdens ASBM2 | ecosystem: Host-associated > Fungi > Mycelium > Unclassified ... | reverse complement strand
CGAAGAACTATCGACGGAGCGAAGTATGATTCGATCTCTCTGTGACATTTCCCAATATCCGCTTTATTTTAGAAACGATCTCGCTGTCATACGATAACCGCGAAAGACAGTTTGGAAACTCATTTGAACAATGTTGCAGAAATTGTCGTCGATGCTCAAGGGGAATTCAAACATTGCAAATCGTGAAAACTTTACTATCATTGAGCGCAAGCTCGCAGTGAATTATGAATATTAATTTATTTGTTAGCATCAAAAAAGTATTTAAAGTAAACAAGTTCAAAATTTTTTTACGAAGTCTACATATAAGATGTTCCGAAATTTGTAGATCAAAATACCTTAACAAGAAAGCTTCCGAAAAGTTAAGTAAAAAAAATTATATGTACATTTTTATTTCAAACAATAGTTTCATTTTATTATTTCACAAATTACTGCATAAAATAAAAATTTACACTCTTTTTATATTTTTTAAATACTTTTTTACTATATACTGGTATTTTAATTCGCGAATTTTGAAACATCCCGTACAGATGTATTTTACCATATTCTGCCGCAACAACTATGAAAAGCCAATATGAATTCAAACATTAAAGTCACTATGGTATCGCTTTTCTCTATGCGAGCAAGAAATATAAAAGCGTTAGCAGATAGCATTCATATCTTCGCTTCATATGTGTGCATAAAAATAAAAAGTGCGTATATTTTTTTATATTTATGCGCATACTGTTATCTCATCGATATCATTTCTATGATTCCTACGCATTCCCGAGATTCAATGGAAATAAATGAAAAAAAAAATGTGAAAAATATTGATGTACTGAGAAAGTTTATATTTAAAGAAACTCGAATAATACCACGCGCGCGATAAAAAACGGCAGAAAAACGTTTTGAATTAATTCTTTAATTAAGAAATATTTAAAAATGTAGCGACATATTATTAAAATAAATAAGTATCATTACATAATAAGTTAAAAACATCAATATTTATTTCGAAAAGGTATGTGATATTTCATACAAACGTTATGAAAACGTGTCTTACAACAAAAGTAGCGAGTTTAATAAACAAACAAATGCTACTGCAACTTGAATCAGAATCCAAAAGATTATAAGACAAAGTTCTCTGTGTGCGTTGTACAGATAATGTATAATACGTAAATGCTTTTGCATCTCTGTCTGAGAAAATAATGTTGTAAATAATCTGATAAATAAAGTACATTGCAAGACGCATCGTAACGAAACATCTCTCGGGAATAAATATACGCAACAAACGTAATTACCGAGTTAAATCCTCTTATAGCGAATTTACAGTGAGAACGCGAAGCGCGCGCGTATTTCAGGGCAATTCATCACTCGCAACAGCGACTTCCGAAAGAGGAGAATGATACGAAGAAAGAAGAAAGGAAAGAGACGTCGGTGTTTATTGACCGTGGAGCTTGCAACACTTGGAGGGATGGCGGCGGCGACGGCGACGGCGGCAGTGACGAGCGGTGGAGACGGCGGAGGCGGTGAAGTACCAGGCTCCAATTTCTGCATTTGTTTGCCCAGCACCCGAGGAGGCCATCTCTTCGTTACGTATGGCGAAGGCTGCCTTCACGCTTCACGCCGCTTATGTACACTCTTACGCGATGCCAGTGTTTATGTATCATTTATGCGGTGTGCCAGCCAGGAAAAGCTGCGCTTTCGGTCGACGAAAGCGTTGCCGTGCATTTTCTCGCATACCACGGGCTATGCTTCTGTTTGTTCTCATTAAAACATGATACCTTTGTATCTCAAAACACGAGAGACCTTTTATCGAAATAAATCGATCGATTCTATTAATAACACCAATCTGCGAATTTACACTTTGAATCATTGCCTGAAATCGTCTGAATGAACAAAAAGTCAGACTGAAACAAAATGTATTTTAAAACTAAAAGTTGATACCTTCGCGTAGAATTAGCAAGATTGAAAAAAAATTGCTGCCGGTGCGGCAATGTCATAAAAATCCACAAAATCGTTTTTTTGCCTTTTTGTCAAATTGTGACATAATAGCCAAATTTTAGAAAACAAAGAAACAGATTTGTGTTTAGCAAATAAAAGTACATTACAAAAGATAAAATTATTACATATAATATTTTATCGCAGACTAGTGTAATTGTTAAAATTATAATACTAGATTAAATTTTTTACGCGACATATATTCAAATATAAAGATATTTTCTATTACAATGTTTGTTGTATTAATTCCAAAAATAAATCACGTGGTGAATAATAACAGCAATGACAAATAATAAAGATTAAGACTAAATCAATTAACAATCAGTTAACAATGTAACGACAATCGGTAAGTTGCTATAATGCGTAAATTGTAACTAGATTCAATTAAAAGTTCGACAAAAAATTAATTGAAATTAGTGATTTCGTGATTACGCAGCAAAATTTAACTGCCAGGTTGACAGGGACTGCAGAGCTCTAGTTGGTGGAGAGCCAGCGTGCTGCGTGCGGACGTGTTCGAATTCCGAAGCCACGTTTTACGCCGTAAATCATTAATCGGCAGAATAACGAGGCAGAATATTCGACGTGAACGGAGCATCACGGTATCAAAATGCAAAGCTCGCGATGCGACGTGCTACCGCGCGTTATAAAATGAAATGAATCCGTTAAAAACGGATCTCTCTTCGGACACACTGTGCGACGCTCTTCTCGAATGGACGACGCGCAAAATATCCACATCCCGATGAAGCGTTAATGGCCCCATTGACACTAAGGCACGAATTAAACGATGGTGGCTGTTTCATCTCCGAGCGGAAATTAGTTTCGCCCATCTCGGTACGTGCCGGCGCCGTTACCGCCGTCTGCCGTCGGCCCGACGAGAGGACGCAGATTGAGCGCATTTTAACGAGTACGCTAAAGCGAAAGCGCTTTACAGTCGTACTCGACGAATTAACGGCCACGGGAAGCGTCATCGCCATTTGCTACTGCGTTATCGCGATTATGCGGTGGTTATTGACGAACCGGATTTCCTTGCACCTAAATTCCGCACATGTCGGATGTGCATTATCGTCGCGAATTGTCCCTTGCTCGAAACTGCAGAAATCTGATCCAAGAAATTAATCAAAGAAGAGAAAAAAAAATGATAAAACTTGGTAAAAATATTGTACGAGTACTATTTACTATCCAAGTGAAACGTATTTTATTACTTCTTTTCAAGTCATAAAAATGATCAACATCAAAAAGTCTTCGATAAAAAATATAGCACATAAAATGTGTAAAATGAAGATTTCAAGATATTAAGATAGTTTCATTTCATCTTCCTATATACTGATAATGCTTTTCGACTAGCATCAGCAGATAAAAGTTTGGGTTTAATGACGTGTAATTCAGATAAGTGCAAGCTAAACAATGTAACCATTGCAGCTAGGCGACCTAAATCAATATATGTACATACGTACATATACGTACATATACATGCCGTTATTAACCCCTATAATACCCGGTCAAATTACCGATTTGCCATAATCCGATAGCAGATAAAATTAAATAACAAATTTGACATTTTATCCATACATTGAGTGCTCAATTTCGCGTAAATATACACACTCCAATTCATATTAATGTTTAACACGGATCCGTCCAATCAGCGATGGATTTTTACACCCCTATTGCGTCATTCCTAATAATACGCCATATATACTATTCTCTCGTTGATATAATAATTAATTACCATGAACCAACATTATAAACGCAAGCAATCGATAATAATTTCATTATTCCTTGCTCGATATTATTAACGTCAATGGAATAATTACGTTCTCGGTATAGGCAAGATCACAATGATGGCAGCAGTAATTGATACTGCTAGTCATCCTATGCACCTTCCATTAGGAAAACTTCTCGTGCCACGAAATGGTCTTTTAATCATTAAGCGTCCGCCGATCGGCGGAAGAAAAATTACCACGTGCGGTCCTCAGTGTAGTCCGTGTAACGAATGCCTTTGTTTCGCGTACCGAGCGTCAGGTCGAAACACTGCAGTAATGCCTTTTTGTATTCAATAGAAGAACGGCCCATGGCGCTCTTTGTTACAAATACGCGCGTTAAATTTCCGCGGTGAAGCATACACAACTAAAGCTATGAGTGTAAAAGACTAAATTAAATTGCCTGAATTTTTCCAGCTAATATAAAAGACATTCTGCAAGTCTCTCTTTAAGCCATTAGGGTTTCCATTATATTGTTCTTCTATATGTAATCATGCATAGAAAATTTTATACACAGAGAAAAAAAACGTATATAAAAGAATGATTTTGCTGAAATATTTAAAAATTTAAGTAGATGCAGATTTAAAGATAATTTTGTTGGATCAAAATAATTATGTAGGAAACTCAAGTACGGTGAACAATATAAAAAATTTGGATGCTAAGTTTGACCGTCCTAATTATTTCGATAGTCCAACAAAAACTATTTTTAAATCTTCAGGGTACATTACCAAAATCCGGACAAATTTCAATTTAAATTTTCCGTTATATTGTGTCTCCGTTGTTGTTGGCGTCCGAGAAAGCTTGATACTTTCAATAAACAGTCATATTCTCAAAATGGCCGCGATGTTGAAACCAAGTGTATGCTTGAAGAGCCGCGATCATCGAAGACCTTCGCGCTGAACGCTCAGCAATGGAAATAATTCGATTCTTTGAATTGACGTTGTGGCAAAATATTCGAACAGTCGAACTTTCGAACTTTAGAACAGTTTAATGAAGGTTTCAATATTCCAGCGAAGAAGAGTCACTCGAAAGAACGCATCGTGAGGATTCCCACAGTCGTTGAAAGAGCTCAAGCGTTGATTTCGGATGATCCAGGGCAATCCGTTGCGAAAATTAGCATCGATTGTTGGTGTAAGCGAGCCAACAATGCGTCGAATTGCCGAGGAGAATCTTCGATATATCGTACACATTAAAAATACGACAGATGCTCTCTGATGCTGCCAGGACAAGCCGAGTTGCTCGGCTCCCATTCTGATCTCCCAACAGTCCAGATTTAAATCCCTTGGACTACTACATATGGAGCGTAGTTGAAAGGGTCACAAACAAGTCTCGGCATCCCAATGTAACGTCATTAAGGACTGCTATTAAGGCAACATTCGTCGACATGGACAGCGTTATATTACAACATGCGTGCGAACTTTCAGACCGAGAATAGAGGCTATCATTCGAGCTAATGGGGGATATGTCGAATAATTATGCTCTACAGGGATCCCCCAAGTGCCATGTAAAAGGATTTTTTGTAATATTTAATTTTTTATTAAAAACATTTTGTTTAAAGAAATTGTTCGATTTGTCCGGATTTTGATAACGCACTCTGTATATCCAGCTAAATTTTTAGATACACTATTATGTCAATATCCTGGGCATACCCAGAATTTTTTTCGGAGCAAATTCACCTTTTTCTGTTAAACAACATTTTTTACGTTAATAAGTTGTTTTTCTATGGATAATTTAGAATTTAAAATGATTTCTCATTCCTAATTTTAAAAAGAAGAAAAATACTACATTTTATAAACTACAACTTTCATTTTTTCCTGAAAAAAACAGATGAAATGCAATTATTAAAAACAAAACGTATAGTTCTTTATATTGTTATTATTACAAATATACAAAATATTCATGATTTTCCTGGGAAAAGATATTTAAAAAAAATTTAGAAAAAACATGGAAAGAAAAAATTTCTATATGAGAAGCATTGCTGACAATGAGTATTATTAAAAATACAATTTTAAATTAAAATTAAATTTTAAAAAAAGAAAAAATAATAAATAAGACAAAGAAAAGTCAAAAGTAAAATTGTACTTTTTTTTATAATTAAAGGCGAAAAAAATAAGAATTTTAGGGATTTGAATCTTCTATCCTCCCTTTGGATACACTTATAAAAAGAGCAATGATAATTCAATTCTTTAAATAACATTTTATCATTTTTAACTTCTACTCTCTAAAAATGAATCAGTGTATTATTACTGAAGAACAGTAAATATTCGCTGATGATTACATCAGTTATAAGTGTAGCATTGAAGTCATGCACTTTTAGAAGTTATGTGTATCAGAATGTACATTAACTCATTTCTGTAGTTATTTTTAATGTAAACATTGTGCATATTAATGCACTTGGTAAATAATAAACTAAAAATTTAGATAAATTTAATACATTTTTTTGAATTAAATTCTTTAACTTCATTTAAGTTAACTCCGTTTAAATTAAATTAACGATATATTGAGCAACATTGGTGACCTGTTAGAAATTATTAAAAATATTTCAAGTTGATTATAATTTGACATTATGAATATAATAATGTACTTCAACAAAATCGTTTCTTTCGTGTACATTTTGATTCAATTTTAGATTAATTTCCATCATTCACGAATCACGGATCATGAAACGGTCTGTTCATATCCGATTTCGCAGAGGTGATGCCTTTAGTCTAATGGTTTGCATCCATCGCCAGCTTCGGAGTTACTCGATATACTCAACCGTAGCGTCGAAGCATGTAACGCGATATCGGTATTATCGACGTCATATTTCAATCTTATCTACTCGATCGAGGTTAAACCAAATCGGGCAGACAGAGACCATGTTGCTCGACCTGAGCGAGCGGACGTCGTTTACCGAGGAGATTTCAAGCATCATTGAATACTTTGAGGAATTTATGGAGTCGATCGTCGTGGCGGATATCGCATAGATAGACTACAGATAGACTTCACTTCTAAAATTTGCTTCAAGATTAACCAATGTAATTTTAGTAGTTCTAGTTCTTTTCATGAAAATAAAATTTGAAGTAAGTAACTGTGTTCTCAGCAACTTTGTAAGATTCACGTCACGTTAAGAATATATCAACTATTTTTATCAACGATATTTTCGTTCCGTGATCAGATAATTTCGTAAAATCAGACAAAATTGCTCCATGTGTATGGAGCAACATTTCTGCATATCATTTCTGCGTCACAATGTTCTCAATGCTGGTATCCAACAAATCAGCAATCATGTAACCGTATGTAATACGGATTTGTAATTCAGATAGATATAATGTAATGAGAAAAAGTAAAAAAAAAGGAGCGGCAAATCAATCGATATAGAATATATCTTGCGAAAATAAATATATATATATTGTTTTTATATTTCCATATTTTTCCATAATTATTTTCTTTCTCTATTTCGGATAATGCGTTCGGATAATAATAAGCTCGGGAACAGTTTTATGCGCACACGCATACATTGAATATTAAAGCGGATAAAATATTAAAGGGACGCGTTCTTTTACATCGTCGACGTCGTCGTTCGCTTAATTACGCCTAGTTTGGGCGAAAATTTAACACATATGCAATACACACGGGCAAGTACCTATGGTAATATTGCGCGATGCAAGGGGCTACTCTTAACTGCAAGCACGCAAATTGCTAGGCAAAACGCTTAAGCTTAACGACGCACTTGTATAGCGTATCGCGCTATTATTCCCGGCCAAAAATTCCTTCGACCGTGCTTTGCGAATATGCGTATGTAACGATAATACGGAGCCCGCGTTTCACGCACGGTTTTTAGTGGCCTCTCGGAGCATACTACATACATACGGCGCGAAAGAGAGCAGTGCATTTCGCCATGCGCTGGCGGCAGTAAAATCGCATTGTTTTCGATATTGGAGTATGAGAAAAGCGAGGTGAGCCGAGAAACACGATAGCGCGAATCGCGCCCTGCTCCACGCGTATAATACATATATAGGTACGCACGTAACGTGCGTATATACGATGTGCTATGAGCGCTCTACGTGTGGAGCAGCTACATCTCTACACAATCCACTATGTACTCCGTTTCGTGCTACGCGGCTCGCTGCGTCGTCGGTCGTATTCTACACCCTCTTCTCTTCCGCATTCCCTCTGTCCTCCCAGTTTGCTATCACCTCTTATAGTCTTGAGCGCGAACACGAGAACACGAGAATACAAATGCATATACGGACGCATTCTGCCTCACTTGCTCCATTTTATTAATGGATTTCGTAGAGTCACGTGAGAAGCGCAAAGGGAAAAAACGATGGTAAACGTCGACGATTCAGCTCTCAAATGTTCCCTCGAGAAAAAACGTTGAGCGCCTTATTTGCGATCTTCGTCTTTCTTATGTATACATTTACAAGTAAAAACCATTTACAAAGCGTTTGTGCTTGGAACAATTTCCAGGGCATGTCGATTGAGATTAATATCTCAATTTATCTTCGATAGCTTCGATATTATATATCGGTAGAATTAAAAGAATAAATGGGAAAGCATATGGAAAATAGTCGAAAAGATTAGTTTCGCTCGGATTAACGCTATTTCACGATGATGCATTCGCTCTTTTTATATCAAACGATCGTCGTATTCCTTGGAATAAATACGAAGGATATTCCAGTAAAGCATTCGCAAATTAACCGTTCTCTCAAAGAGCAAGCCAAGGCTTTCAAGGGTTCCCCTTTCGATTCGTCAGTGCAAACCGCCGGCAGAGAACCCGTGGATTCGCGGTTACAACCTCGTTCGTCTTTCGGAAGAGCGACTTTTCATTTGCAAGGGGAAAAGACGAGCTTAACCCGCGTCGTTTCGTCTTCGATGCTTTTACGTCAGCGTATATTCTGCAGGAACACTCGGGAATATGCAGGCGGAGCGTAAAGCCTCGTACGTTTGCAACAGAGACCGTACTATTCAGAACCTTTAAAACACCTCAGTTTAAAGCGCGTCGTGAAATGTTACAATGTTAAAATGTATTTTATACGAAAAATCATGTACTTTTGTATCACGTTTAATATCTTTCAACGTATACAAATAAAATAATAATGCATATTATTATTCGTTAATTAAAGATGATTATGTTGAACATAAAAATATCAATTTTCTCTGTTAGATATGCTACGAATGCTTTTTCAACTATTAAAAATATTATTTCAACTAGAAGAGATCCCAGGTTCGAATGCTGAGGTAATATTTTTCGCAATAAGTTCTTTACCGAATTAATTTAGGAGGGGATTATTTCATATATAGAAATGTCCGAATGTTTCGGCGCCTTATCACATTTATATTATTAGGATCTCAGATCAATTGTAATTAATGTCCGAACGTTTCGGCGCACAGTTATATCTGAGATAATTAAATTTAAAAAAATTAGAATAAGAATATATGTAGTATTCATAACATCTAATTTTCGATTATTGGCGTTCTCTCTTATATTTATGTATATTATTTACACGGTCATACTTATTTCTTAAAATTTTTTTCAATCTGTATTTGTATATGCTGAATTCATAATGTCAAATTATACCCAATTTGAGTCACTTTTAATCATTTCATAAGTCACTGCTCCTACTCGATATATCATTAATTTGATTAAAATATGGAGTTAAACAATCTATTAGGTTAATGCAAATGTCAATTTTCCGTATTATAAAAATAATTAATTTTCCTTTTCCAATATATTCTACAATATTTTTAAAAAGTCTACAATATTTTTTAACGATTATGTCATTCAATAGAGCAAAGTTTCAGCTTTAAGAATTTATATTTTTTTTATTGCAATATATGATATATTTTTAATCAGAATTATGAACAATCCAAATCAGAACGCTCTTTTTACTTAATCCGCGAGTAACTTAGGAATAAAAAATCATAAGAATATTAATAAAAAACAATTTTGTAAGAAAAATTTCACTATAAATAGTCAAAAATTTTCTTTTTTTTGCACATTTGATAAACCTACAAAGTGAGGAGAAAATTTTTCATTTTTTTCTAGCTGGTTTTCTATATATAAAAAATAACAACTCAAAAAATATAGTAAATTTTTGAAAATAAAGTTTTCAAGCTTTAAAATTCTTTTTTAGATTTGAATTTTGTTCATTTTTTAATGAAGTTACGACTGTTCTTAATAGTAATACAGAGACGTAATTTTACTTGTATCTACCTACTCAAGAAAATGTATTAAATTTGTGACTCAAATTTAGATTACTGTTTATTAAATGTAAATGTTAATATAGACAACGTTTAATTTAAAACTATTATAGAAATGGATTGATTTATATTTTGACACACATGAAGTTAAAAATGTTATTTAACTCAAAAGATAGTTGTTTCTTTGATATCTAATAATGTTAAATTTTTAATTACCATTTTTTAGCGAAACCGTTATTTTCATATTAATTATATATCATATTAATTATATATTGTATTAATTAGTAAATCATACCGTAATCATTTTTAAACCATTTTGTATTAATTAGTAAATCTTAAATCATAATTATTACATTTTTCTCGTTACAAATTAAAAAATTTATAAAATTTGCACCGTAAATTTTTTTTTATACATTACAGGTATACATTACAGAAATGTTAAAAGTTCTATGAAGTAAACTTAACAAGCTGCTTTGTAAATTTTGTACGTTGCATTATACGTAGGTAGGACCAGTGTTGTCGACCCTTTATAAGAGGCTCATATATTGTTCTCGACATAACAGGATCGATGAAGGAACGACAAAAGCGCAGAGTACCAAGTAGGTATTACGAACAGCTTATGATTTATTAATTATGCGTAGGAAAGTACCGATCTTATACTGGCTTACATTCAGATTCAAGATTTGACGAAACAGGATGGTTATCTATTTTTCAATATAGAGAATCACCAATTCAATATAGAGATTATAAACCAAGGAAAAGTAGAAGTAGATCGGTATGATATAAACAATTTGATGTCGAGCCTTATGTAAAGGAGAATTGGCGCTAAATTCCCGAGAAATTTACGAGTATTTCGTAGAGAGCCATTAATAACGTCGTAACTGCCGGAATCCGGAGTTTTAGTTTGGGTATGTAAGGCGTGTCCGATAAATATTTGAGCGTAACGCGCAGCTCGCTATAACATTCGCGAAGGCAAATATCGAAACTAGGGAAACTCCAACCATTTTCACCCCCAAATTGTACCGTCTTCCTGCGCTACTCACCGTACTCCTTGTCCCATTCTAAAGCCGCCCGCACCGTGGAAATCCATTTAAATGGTTACAATGGTATCGTCACGAAAACAGATTCATTTTAGTATTAAAACTCGTATACGTATTTAAGTTTCGCACTATGCTTATTGTAATTCAAGAGAAATAATAACGACTACCGTCACTGCTCTCATTTTACAAGAAGAGAATTCGAAAAGATTCAAAAAGGTGAGAAAGAAAAAGATTAAGAAAATTATTTGATATTGAGATTACACAAAATAGACAGTAATTGTCGTTTAATGTTCGAAGATACCGATTAGCTATTTAAAATATGATTTATAAAAATTGAAAAAAAATATAAAGAAAAATGTTGATACGACTGTTTTAAAATACACTATAGGAATATTTAAGACATTATGTAAGATGCACTATTAGATATATTAAAATAATGATGATATAATCCCTTGAATTAAATAACATTTTGTTATCTTTAACTTCCGTATGTATCAAAATGTAAATTAATCCATTTCTCTGGTTAGTTTCAAAGTAAACAATGTTCATATTAACGTATGCACTTAGTAAATATTAAAACTAAAATTTGAGTCAAATCTAATATCTTGAGTTAAATTATTAACTCAAATATTTAACTCCATTGTTTTAGTTAAATTAATGACATATTGAACAAGAGCAATGGTGATCTGTAGAAATAATTAAAAATAACAAATAATTAATCAAGTATAATTTGACGTTATATGATAGATTTAACAATGTGTGTGCTATAAAGTATATTTATATTTTCTTTCTGCGCGCGCGCGATACTTGTAGCTTTTAACTGAAAGAGCTTTTTTTATTAAGCATGCATTCTTCGCGTATTTAAATAAGTCAAAGAATGCAATGAGCTTGAAATATTTGTGGTCGTTTAGACTATATATCGATAAAAATACGTTGAAAGCGATCTTCCACTCGTGCACCCATGATTCGCGTAACAATGCGGAATTATTTACAATGTAATCCCACATTATTCCCGGTAAGCGTCGGGGATCGCGTAAAACAGCGTAATGCGGATTAATGTTATGCGCGTGGTCGGTTTAATGCTGGGCGCCACACTCGTTACGTATTCTTGTAACAACGACTAGAGCCCACCGAGTAAACTCATGCGGTAAACCACGTCTCAGATTCGTACAAGCGATTCTCTATAGCCGTCTGGTTGTAGCCTGTGGGATAAATTGCACGGCGGTAGAAGAAATATCGTAGGAAACTGCCTTGAAAGAAGTTATTTATCCTTGTTTCATAATAAAAGATAAGTTGAACGATATAAAGTCACGGTACAGCATGTTTCGTGAGGTTTACCTTCAAAACTTAAGATCGTATTTTCTGATAAATTTCACAACGATATTTGTAACAAAAATAGGACATTATCTTTCGTCTCATTTATATCCACAAATTTTAATATTAATATTAAATAATTTTAATTAAGTGTTTATAGTTATAAGAGATTATATTAAAGTTTATTTGAAATTTGCTAAAGAATGATGTTTTGCTACAGTTTGCATATCACAAGATATACAAAGATAATATTGATTAGACAATTTAATTTTTAATAATTGAAATAAATTATACTTGTAGATCGATATATATGTATATATATATATATATATATATATATTTCACGATTTTATATTCACATCCATTCACAAAATTGAAATGCATTGCATGAATATTTCTGTTTAACGCTCGTTTTCTCAAGATAAATGTTTCTAAGTGT
>Ga0157364_1005708_pt1 | contig 12712 bp, 9 predicted proteins | sample AttsexASBM2_FD_111476 | JGI IMG/M metagenome (GOLD analysis project Ga0157364, IMG submission 111476) | Fungus gardens microbial communities from leaf cutter ant in Ribeirão Preto, State of São Paulo, Brazil - Atta sexdens ASBM2 | ecosystem: Host-associated > Fungi > Mycelium > Unclassified ... | reverse complement strand
GTGATTTTATTTATTTTTCAATTTAAATGAGGTTATGTCATCCTCAATCATCCTGTTCTAGTGATAAATACAACTGGTACTGATAAATACTTTACTTTTATGATTGCGTTTCCGAGTTAGATTCGACGTTAGATTGACGAAGTTAATCTCTGTGAGATGGCCGAAATCCCTTTGAGTTTGGGCGAGAAGACATTTATTATTCACGGGGTTGATGTGAGTATTTTCAACAGTGTTTACGTGCACGTGCAATTGTTTCTTATGATCCTGTGCATGCTTTTCTAGCATTGATTATTTTCGGACACTAATTATTGCTGTTAATCTATTAATCGTCAGTCAGGTGCTGCTAATCTATTTCTGATAATCTCTTACAGATAAAAATTAATACTCTATTCAAAGAACATTTTTCTCTTATAGTTTTTATATCCAATAGTTAAATCTCTGGAACTTTTGACACATACTGTATATTGTAATAATTGATTTGTTAATTTCAGCTTGATCTCAGAAATGACGGTCGATCAAGGTATCAGTATCGTCCTATCGAGATCGAAACTAAGTTGATGAAGCATACCCATGGGTCAGCGAGATTACGTATAGGCAATATTACAGATGTATTAGTTGGCGTAAAACTTGAAATTGACACACCGTATGCTGAAAAACCAGAGGAAGGCAAATTGGAATTTTTCGTAGACTGGTATGTATACACTTTGGGCTTATAGATTAACATCGAACATACTTTAATTTAATTTAATATTTTTTCTAGTTCTGCTAATGCTACACCGGCATTTGAAGGCAAAGGTGGGGACGATTTGGCGACTGAAATTAGCAATGTCCTTTCCATGGCCTATCAGACACCAGACGCTTTCGATTTAAAGCAGCTGTGTATAATACCTCGTCAGAAATGTTGGAAAATGTACGTGGACATTTTGGTAAGTAATATTGGTAAGTAATATGGTACAATACTACAATACTACAATATCCTGTTCTATTTAACTAAATTTTTTGCATTATTTCTTCAATATGGACAAAAGAAGAGGAAAGAACGTGCAAGAAATTCAGCTGAAAAAAACAAACCCAAAATTTAAAACTGTATCATTTTTTCACCTTTCCAGATCCTTCAATGCGGTGGAAATCTATTCGACGCTGTTGGTACTGCGGTGAAAGCGGCGTTGTATAATACTGAAATTCCAAGGGTGATCACAGCCACACTCGACGGTGGCGAACCAGATATTCAGGTATCAGACGATCCTTACGACTGTATTAAACTAGACGTCACAAATTACCCAGTGGTACTAACAATATGCAAGGTATGCAATAATCTTTAGTCATTTTTAAAGAAATGAATTATGATGATGAATTTTTATACATATATTTTATACATATATTTATCTAAGAAACAATAAGGAAACGTTTACTATTTATGGTATTTCTATAAAGATTCAATTTTTTTTTGTAACTTTTTATTAATTACTTTGTACATTTTCGGCAATTAAAGATATTTCTTCTAACAGATTGGTGACAACTTCGTGATAGATCCAACATCGGAAGAAGAATCTTGCAGTACCGCTAGTATCCTTATGTCCGTGATGCCGAACGGCAAGATGACGTCTGTAGTCAAGCTGGGATACGGCAGCTTGTTGCCTAATACTTTGATTAAGATGCTGCAGGTGATAACAGTTTTTATGTCTTAATTATTATTTATTATGATTAAAGGCGAATTTTGTCAAATTTGTTTTTGACTCTGGATTTTCAGGTTGGAAAGGATATCAGTTTCAAGCTAAATGAAGCTCTTATGAAAGGACTGGAAGAGGAAAATAAACTCGGCCAAACGAAGCCCATATTTGGATTTCTCAGATAACATTGCCCGTTGTTATGGATTTTAAAAGATACAAATATATTTTTTTCAAATTCTTAGTTATGTGAACTCGTTAGACTGCATAGTACTCCTCGTTATTTTTTATAACTGTTAACGTTACGACGCGACATTTCTCAAACTCTAACAGAGCATTTTTAATACGTAAAATTTGAAGATTGCATTAAGATTGTAAAATGAAATATCAATAGTATAGTTTCAATAGCATTTGACTATAGTATAACAATATTTAATTTAATTGTGTAAATTTGCGTGTGTGTGTGTGTGTGTGTGTGTCGCGCGCGTGCGCGCGCGCGCGTATGCGACTTTATAGAGCGTATGAATTTGAAAATTACTTTGAAAGAAAATCCTTGCAAGGATATGTGACATAAAAGATATATGTATGTTAACGATAGAGTAATCAAATAAATGGTACCAGAGTCGTATGTGTATAGGTTCAACACACACACACATACATACACTATATACTATTATTTTTTAATAATAATTGTTCCGTCTTCTAATCGGGCAAGTACATAAAAATCTCTTAAAACTTCAATAATTTTGAACTCTTCAGCAGAAGTTCAACAGCGCTCATTTATCGACTCTGTATGGTATTTTTTTCCTTTCTTTTTATTCTTTTTATACATGTAAAACTTGCGTCGCGCTTTGCATATTCAACTCAAGGCGTATTCATACTTTAATTTTTATTAATACTGGCCTCCGCTCGCTTTGATTATATCTTGACAGGCGGATTATTGAAGGCTCGATAATCAAAGTCGATAAATGATACGCGTGCACACGCGCGCGATAAAATCAGCTCCAGTGAATATACTTAAAGTAACACGTTTCTCGTCCACAAAAATTAACATTGAGAAAAATAATTTCTGACGCGATTATTTCAATAGCACTCTGTTTTACAGTAGGATATTTTTACTGTCATATAAATATCCTCCATGAAGTCAGTTCGTTATATAATATGGGCAGGGAAGCAGGAAAATTCGCACGAAACTCGAGCTGTGATAACGAAATCCGTTGTTTCATTTCTTCTCTCATATTTTTTTTTCAACGATTCCTTAAATAGAGTGGCTATTACAATGATTATGTTGAAAGTAGTGCTGAAAGTAATGAAAGATATCTTTTCTTTTAGTTTCTTATAAATATTCTGTTCTTATACACAGTAGTGTTTTGCTTCCTCTTACGGATTTGTTAATAGTTTGTACAGAGATCCTAGCATAAGTAATTCTTACAAGATAATAGAATCGTTCTCTAATGTGTAATCGTGTAGTTACAAGTTCGTTAACGCGTATGTGTGTATATATATATATATAGATCGAAAATCGGACGTCCGATTTTAGCAGCGGTGACATCATCGAGCGACATGTAGGAACCTCCCTTTCATACACACATTCTCTCTCTTTTTTCTCTCCAACTTTTTTTCGTAACTTGAAAACAATTGAACTTGAGGACCAGAGCATTTTTGCATAACTATCGACACGAAATCAATTTCTCGCATATAAAACATTTGATACAAATACATTTGTTATTGCATCATGCAGCGTATTTAAATCAGAAACTCTGATTACCATAAATAAATTATAAAACGCCAGTCAATTTTTAACACAAGAACAAGAAATTTTTTAAAATTGGGTATCGAGTCTTTAATTTTTAATTTACAGTGAGAAAATACATATATTAATTGCGATTTAAGCAAAGATCATTTATTTCTCTTAATTCTCAATTGCAAGTATCAATTTAGATAAATAGAAATAAGAAAAAAATAAACGAGTGTTAAATGTTGTATAATTTAAAACATAAATTCATATTAATTGCAATTTCTACAAAGAAAGAACATTTATTTATTATTCTTGTTCTTCGGAAATGTTACGTTGGATAAATAGAAATAAAGATTATAAATAAATAAAATAAATAAAAGATTATAAAGATTATAAATATATTGAATCATTAAACAATTTAAAACGTTAATTTATAAAATGGATATTTTTTGTTTGAAATAATAATTATCATAAAATCTTTGTTCCTAAAAAATAAAAATTGTTCGTATACTTCGTATACTAAAAAATACGATAGAAATGACTCAAATACGTCGCTTATGTATCTAAATATTCGCGGGTTGCACAGCTTATGTGTTAAATCTAAGATCTATAACGGAGAAGGACCATTTACAAGGCCATGCATTTACGCATATATCGTGAAAGTTGATTATTGAAATTATTTCTCTTTACTTGGCATCTCCTCGTCGTTTTTTATCTGACATTTTTATACTACCGTCGAAGCTTATTTAATAAGTAACAAATCAGGATCGCGATAACGTGAAACACTATATCGCCTTCCTTTTCTAATAACAAACTAAATCTTAAACTACGCTAACAACTTGCGAATTATTATCATCGAGATGTGTCATTAACACGCTGATTCCAGAATAAGGATACCTCGGATTAGAAAAATTGGTAAAGCGATCAGATTCGCGATTTAAAGAGCGCAATATTCATCAGGAAAATAAGACGAATTCTTTAAATAACGATAGAAATCGCGATAGTGTGCAATGTAGTAATCAACGTGTCAATCATCTGTTATATAAATTCAAGCTTAGACAAATCTAAATCTCGTATTTCTCAAAGCAATCATTTGCATCGATCGCTGTACGAAGGTCAATCGCTATTCTAAATCGCAATTTATCAACAATTATTACGAAATTATCAATAAGGGTAATTGCGTATATCTCCGAGGAGGAAATATTTAAGCATAATCTCAAAAATCAGTTGTCAGTTTCTTAAGTACGTTAAAGCTACGTTATTTACGAATTAATAATTCGCGCGCATGTACATGAATATATGAATATGCATTCATATGTTGTAGCGAATCTCGGAAGAAATGTGCACTCGACGACATTGAAATGCAGTCAAATTTTTTAAGTTGACTGAACTTTGGTCTCTTTTTTTTGATTTGCAGCATTAAATAATTTTGGCGCGACTGGATTCTTAAATAATAAATCTCTTTCTGTTAAAATTCACCGTCGGCCGTGCAACACAATTTATGTATATTATTGAAGGTATGTACATTTTCTCGAAGCCTAATTCGCCAAAATTCTTTAACTTTATACTGATGATACATAATTGCATAGTTAACGATTTCGTGTTAACGAGATTTCAAACGAGGTACGTGACTTCTAATAAGATATCTTCTATATAAATACAGAGTAACCCATTTTAATGAATGCTGTAAAATATTTCATAGATTGAAAGCGAAATGCATATTTTGTATTTTATTTGCTTCGATAGGAATATTATTATGTGGAGAAAAAAAATAAGTGTCCCGATCATTTAATGCGAAATATTTCACTGCATTAATTATAACGGGACGACTTTTTTTTTATAGATAATTGTATATATTTATATCTAATTTATGCCTGTAATTGTATTTTATATACTTATATTTGCATTTGTCTTTATATTTATATATGTTCATATGTATATTTGTTCATATTTATATTTATTTCATATTATTCATATGTTCATATTTATAGTTGCATTTATGTTCATTTTTATATTCGCATTCATATATTCATATTTTTATTTATAATTATTTATATATATATATATACATACATATAAATATGTATGTATAATTTGCTGTGTATGTCCAGCAACTCTTTGTTTCAGACGTAGATATATATTTCTCGTGTATCTGTATCTCCTTCGCTCGTGAAAACTGAACGACTGAAAAATCGGTGCATTAAGAATTACCTCAACTTTTTGTGCGCATTTAATGCGAAAGTAATTGGAAACGTAATTAAAAAACGACGGATGACGATGGATGGAAAACGACTATTCGAAAAAGTGCAGATCGAAAGCGTAAGTGAACAAATTAAACAAAAAAAAAGAGAAAAAAAGAGAATCGATTCACACTCGTTCGACAACTGTGAATAATCGTGTACTTTATTTATTTAACGTTTAATTAGACTTTCGCAAGTTTAAAATCCACAGTTTAATTCTCTCTCTCTCTCTCTCTCTCTCTCTCTTTCTCTCCACACTCATTACCTCTATTTTAATTTTAATGTCCATATTATTATATATAAGTGTCGCTCTTCACACTCGGTTAATTGATTGCACGTCGTGAGAAACAAATCTCTCTTTTTTTCTGTTTTTTTTTCCTCTCTTCCTCTTTATTATTAACTTCTTTATTATTAACTTCTTGCACTCGGCGAAACGTAATTGCATATAACTTCCCTAAAATTCACCACACTTTAACCGCAATAAATAATGTGTGTTACTCGCTGCTTATTTAATTAATCAAGATGGTTTGACAAAAACAATCGGCGACACCTCTCGCCGCACACGAGACGATCCCTCGCCGTATTCCATAAAATTAGATAACAACAGAGAGACCCTCGAGAGCTACCAACTAATTTTCAGTAATCGCACAGTGGGCATATCGTTACTTTACGCGTTCAGCGCATCGCATAGCACAAATTACGCCGCCGTTCGCTCTTTTTTCCTTTCAAACAAGCCTTTTTACAGCTCTCTATACGGCCTCTCTTCGCATATTCATATTTTCCTTTTGCCCTCGTTAAACGAGCAATCGGCGATTGGAACTGGAATAATCTTTAGTTCCGCCTCAAGATCGAAGCCGCTATAATTGTAATTGTAGATACGTATGTACATCTGTACATGTTCATATATAGACACCCCTTGTAGAAATTAATACTGAGAATTAGTAGAAATTTACAGTGGTAAAGTACTAACAATATTTCAACGATTATTTGGCCAATGCTTAATTATTAAATATCGGCTTATTACTGGTTCAATACTGGCAGCCCTTATAGATCCAGCAAACTTCAATTATAGACGATAATTTCTCGCTCAACAATGTAATTGTTATGTATAACATGTGTTACAGTTATATTGTGGAGCGGGGAAATTATAACAAATAATTATTATTAGTTGATGTTTACTGGAAAAATTTAATTTAATATACTGGAAGTGATTAATTGCTTACTTTGAATTACAAACATTATTATTCAATATTGAAAGCACTTAATAATAGTTTTTAATTTTTAAAGTTGAAGAATTTGTACGGTATAGAAACTATACTGTAGCAATATCCCAAGCAGAACAACAAGTCACAATAACTTCAAAATAACGTTCAAACTGAATCGTTCAACTGATTGAAAACTAATCTGCATTTTGAAATCATTTTGACATCATTTTGATAATTCATGTTCTGCTTGGGATTATTGCAACATTCAACAAGGAATATAAAAGAAGTAAAATCAAAATGACTATTTCGATTCTTAACGTCAATAAACAGTCAAATTTTGTAACAAAAAAATCATCATTTTGATTTTCATGACGTCAAAATAGTCATTTCGACTTTCTCTTGACTTGGTGTGTTCTTTGAGATTTCCAATGTTGCTGGAATGCTGTACGGGAAGCAATTAATCACTACCTTCCAGTATTAAATTTCTGTAAGGAATGAATATGATATATACGTACATATACACGTCAAGTGTTTACATTTAAAGGGAAAATAAGAAAAAAGAAATCGATCGTATGGAAGATTGGCTGCCCCGAGTGCTCGATGGATCTCTTCTCTCTCATTAGCTTCGTCAGCCTTCGCGCCGATCTCTTCCGGCCGCGAATCCATGATGCGGAAAAACGAGGTATGCGAAGTCGCGCTAAGTGCATAAGTACGCGCGCGGTTTACTTCTTTCAATATATGATTAATTCGACGGCACAATATACCGATTATATCGTTTATGTTAACACGAGGATACCCGGACCCGCCGAGTAAACCCGATTGAAACGACAGTGATCGGTAAAAAAAAGTGTGTCTCAGCACGGAAGAAATTACGCCATGTTCAATGTCTGTAAAACGATCATCAACGTTTATTTAAGATACATTGTTATCGAAAGCATTTAAACTCTTCCCCTTTTTCCTTACAGGTGCCTGATAATTAAATCCGCGCGCGTATTTACCGTATTTAGACGATTAAACACCGACGCAGAGGTAAATGGCTTACAACGACAATGATTAGATCGTATGCGATAATCGTGCGATTACTGTACAGCATTTGACGCTTCGCGCGGCAAAATTTCTCTTCAATCAATCGAAAGTCATTCCTGATTTTCTTTCGTGAGAGACGGTAGCGTGAGACATTCGACAAGAGACAAAAAAAAAGAGATGTTCCCGAGCAGGCGAAGAATCCAGACAATAGAAATCCTCAAATAGAATAATAGATTACGATAACTTCATTTTGACATCATAATGACGTTCTATAATATTATGACTTAATTATGATTCTGTGTGTTCTATCTGATTTCTCAAGCAGAACAACAGATCACAATAACGTCAAAATGATATCAAATGAATCGAAAAGTGAATTATTTTGGAGGTATTTTGATGTCATTTTTATCATAATTTTTCCGTTTGAATTGAGTCCTTATCATTTTCGGCACTCGATTGGATTCTCGCGAATCGTCTCACGTTACCGCCTGAGAGAGGTGATCGTCGCATTAGTTATAAAAAAAAAGAAAGAAAAAAAAAACCGCGAAGCGCGCGTGCGTTAACAAGATCCTGAGAGAATTATCCGTGAGAATTATCGCGGATCATAAGCACGCGATATTAACCCGTTGGTTTCTTCGAAAAATCCAATCGCGTGTTTGATATATAACTATACTTTCTAGGGAAGCGTACTATTTTTGTTTTATATATACTTAACGCTATTTACAAAGACTTTAGAGTTTTTATTCGAGCGAGCGAGAAAAAAGGAACATTTTTCTTTTTTTTTTTTTTAACGAACGATTGCTCGAGAAACGCATTGCTCGGAAGAGATACGCACACGCACACGCATACACGCACGTACACACGCACACGAGGGGGGAGGGGACCATTGTTATACGCAACAACCGCAGCATAATTAACGCACTGGCGCCAGCCGGTGACTTCGCAACAATTATCTTCGCTGCAACCGGAAGTGGAACTATGAAGAATACCCGTTCGCGGTGACGACCGCCAAACGGGTTAATATCGCGTCATGGTTAATGCGACACATGACGTCGAATCCGAATCTCTGCGGACGTTGAATTTGGGGATTCGGATCGGCAGAGTTCACGGCGAAACGACCAACAGCCGCGAGTGCATCGCTCGACGTTGCACCACTGAAGTCGCCCGATTGCATCTCGACCTCGGACAAAGATCCTTCTCTCTTTTTTTCTCTTTTGGTCTCATTTGTTTTTTATTTCATCTTTCTGTCGTTTCTTGAATTGACAAATGAATGGGGATGCAAGAGAATTCGACGGTTGTCCTTATCCAGTCATAACTTCAGTATTATTATTTCATACTCAACAATATAATTAGTATGTAACACATGTATTATGTTACATTTATATTGTTGAGAAATTATAACATTATAATGTTATGTTAGATTTAGTTGTTTCCCATATAGCGCAGATTATTCCAGCAATATTGCAGCAACATTGTAATGTTCCAACAATTGCAACATTGCTATAAGCTCCTGAGCTGTATGGATGTTTACTGCTCATACAGCAGAATAGAACTTGCAGCAACACTGCTGCAACATTTGCAATGTTACTGCAATATTGCTGGAATGATCTGTGCTGTATGAGTGTGAGTTAAATAAAACAACCATATAAATTGCATCCTCAAATCTTTCTTTTCGTTATTTTTTTCCTTTTTTTTAGAAGAAAAGAACACGATTATTAGACTATAAAGTATGGTAATTAGACGCAGTAAACGATAACATTAATCGCGCACGAAAGTTAGACTCTGACCCGAACGGGATGCAACCGGAGAATTAGAGCGAATCAGGGCTCATCCGCGATCCGCACTCGCGTTTCTATATAATTAACAATATCGCCTATAATATCTGAGGAAAACGCGCGTGCGGACAACGGCCGGCGGAGCCGATTATAATACCGATATCGGTCGTCTCAAACGACAACGGATACATCGACGGTTTATTTTTTTTTCTTTATTTCCTTTTCCTGCCCGAGAAAGCCTACGTAAGTGAGAAGAAAGTGAAGAAGTGAAAGCACGCTGATCTTAGAACTTTCCAGCAGCTCTGGCGGATTTACAAGGCTCGGAAACGGTGAGAGAATTATTCGCTTACAAATAAATCCTTATGTATATATCGACACACACGGACAAGAATATAAACTCTGCGACGCGAAACAATCTGGTCAACACCGGTTTCTCGCGTCGTGTTAGCTGTGCGACTCGCAGGGGAGCCTCGATCTTGAATCTTAATTTTAATGACAGAGGATTCATTATTTTCTAATCCTTTCTCAAAGTGTCGCTTTGAGAACCTTTTATTTAAAAATTGCTTGAACTTTTCATTCATGCTTCAATTTATGAAGCAAACGATTAATTTAACCCATCAAGATTGTCGCAAATTAATAATTTTTTAGCAAGCATAAAAATAAACCGAAATATTATTTTAATAATCGAAAAAATGTTCGAAGGAAATATACAGAAAATATATAATTATGAGTTTACTCAAGAATTCGCTATCGTTAAAATTAAAAGTCGAGGATCCCGGGGAAACACATCCTGTACATTCTCTCCCAATCGGGATCGTCCCGTGAAACGACCCTCCAGCAATCGCAGCATAAATCGTTTGTCTTCGTTAGTTAAACCGCATTAAGGACATAATCGTCGAAGGTCGGATACAGCTACGCGATACTTTTTTTTTAATACACTGCGCGAGAGAAATGCGGTTTTTTTTAAGTACATAGATACAATATAAGAAACGCGTTAATGGCGCATAAAAATATTCTCGATGCTCTTCTCAGTTAATAAGGGACGGGATGACTTACGCGACTCTTTGCTGATGATGAGCGAAGAAGGAAACAGAAAAGAGATCCATAAAATGGCAAAATGACACGATCGCGCGAATAATGGGGAATATATATATATTTTGTATGTGGCGCATGTATGTATGTGTGCGAAGGCAGACGTGTCTACTTGTGTACGTATCATTTGTATATGTAAGTATATCGAGGATTTAGTCTCGAGTTATAATCGAGCATTTTTCTCTTTTTTCTCTTTTCGAACGTCCTACTCGCGACATTTATTTCTGGACCGGAAAGAAATTGAATAAACGAAATTGGATCAGGGACGCTCGACTCAATTTGTGTTAACTCGGGAGTCAGTTTTTTTTTTTACACAAACGATCACCTGGAATATTTTTACACATCAATTAAAATCACTCTTATTATTTATTAACAAAATATTGACATTGTAATTATACATAACTGATAAAATCAATAATATTATATCTTATTAATTGATTTCCGATTTTTAATGTTTGAGAACATTGTGTGGATATGGATTTAATCACAATTAACTGAAAAAGGAAAATAGAAACTAAATATTAAATTAAATAAGTATAGCATAAAGTAACTTATTATATTATAATAGTATTTCTAGTAAGTTTGCCGAGAAGATTTTAATTAATGTAATGCTTTTTTGTTGCTATTTATTTTTCAATGAAATCGCATATAAAGCTCAGTAAAGAAGTTATTTAAAAAAAAAAATGATAAATCGATGTAAATATCCAGACAAAATAATATTTTATAACAATTCACATTTTTCACTACTGAAGTATAAAAATAGCCCAGGTTATTGATTATTTCCGGATTAAATCCGCAGTGTCGCAAAATTATTTCATAATTTAATTTCGTTAAAGACGAAAATTCCAAAAGACATGAGCCTTTTATGTCAGTTTCTTGTACGTCTGTCAAACATATCCAGGTTGTTTTACTCGTTAAATACGAATGAATTCTCTCGCCCGGAGAATCGGGCGTCGTTATAGAAGTTCTGCGATTTGCAGTACAGTCGTTCAAGTTAACACTACGTCTCTTCCCATTAAATACCAATTAAAAGTAACCTCGTACAGCAAAACTTGCAGCAATTTATTGTTGTAACGTTTGCAATGTTACTGCAATATTGTTGAAATGATCTGTATTGTATGGCAACATAACGTCAATGTTATAATTTCACATTCAACAATTAACGTAATTGTTATGTAACACATATGTGTTATATTATATTTACATTAAATCTGAAATTATAACATTGATGTTGTGATACTTTTAATAGGTATTTACTGGGTTCCCGGGGGATTCGCTTGATCGAGATTTTGCGTGAAATTAATTAGCGTGACTCGTCCTTCTTGTGCATATCTAAGCGCGAAAGTAAAAGGGGATAACGCGGGCTTAAATGTGATTCGAAAGGAGTACGCAAAAGGTCGAGATACGAGGCGGCGAGGAAATGTTGACGGCAGGTGAGTTAGACGAGGACGAGCGCGACAAGACGACGTCGTGATCCACGACGATGGTGAGAACAGCGATGGTGCATGTTTGCATGTGTACGTATGTGTGCCTGTCTATTCTGCAAGTGTATATAAGTTTTGTGTGTGTGTGTGTGTGTGTGTGTGTGTGTGTGTGTGTGTGTGTGTGCGCGCGCGCGCGCGCGCGCGCGCATATGTATGCGTGTGTGTAACATAAAGGTATATACGTAACAATACGCGCGTCTTTATTATTTGGCAGTGTAAGGCATATAGAGTGCTTAAGACTAGAATAAGGTGCAATAAATAGGCCTCTTAAAGCCTTTTTCAAACGAGAGAGAGAAGTCCTATTGTATACGTGTATATATATATATATATATATATTATACGGACCTAAAGAGAACTCTGCTTTACTTATACTCTTTTTTTAATGTTTTTCATCGTTTATTCTCGATTAATATAACCGATGACGGCGTAATAACTTGACTTAGGTACTTCGAAGACTCGAAAATGTATTTTATTTTCTTTCTTTT
>Ga0157364_1005707_pt1 | contig 12712 bp, 3 predicted proteins | sample AttsexASBM2_FD_111476 | JGI IMG/M metagenome (GOLD analysis project Ga0157364, IMG submission 111476) | Fungus gardens microbial communities from leaf cutter ant in Ribeirão Preto, State of São Paulo, Brazil - Atta sexdens ASBM2 | ecosystem: Host-associated > Fungi > Mycelium > Unclassified ... | reverse complement strand
GGCTATGCTACTATTTGTATCGAGCAAAAACATAGTTCAATTAAGGAAAAATGCAATACATTTTTCGATAGAAGAATTGTATGCGTAAAAAGTTACTTTGTGTTAGAATCACATTATAAAAAATCAATTACAGCTGGCTCTTTCTACTATTAAATAAATTTATTGTTATACTCCAACATATCAAAGAAATATAAAAATAATGTAGATACATTCTTAAAAAAATTTTTTAAATTAACTTTTTCTAAATAGACGTTTAAAATGGAATTAAAAATTTATTCAATTTTAAAAACTAAGAAAATCCAATAAACTGAATTTTTTTTAAATTAAATTTTAAACATTTTTTTTAGCTATTATATCCATTTTTTATACGATTTCCTAGATTTAATTATATCTATTTCTTTCGTGTTTTTTTCTAATCTTTATTTTGAAATAAATATTTTTTGTTTATTTTTCATGAGACTGTATATGAGAATGTATATTAGATAATTAACAATTTTGTTAATTAATTTTTTCATTTTTCTATTTTCTTTGCATTTATTTTTAATTAATGATCACTGGCATAAAATAAACAAAAAATGTATTTCATAATATTAAATAATGTAACAAACATTAATTACAATGATCAATTGCATTATTGCTTAGATAATATTAAATTCTAAATACCAAATGCCAGATATTCCAAGCCCTGATTTTGTAATATTAGTTAGAGAAATAAAATATATAATAAAATATATTAGGTGTAATAAAAAGAAATCCATTATTTTTCCATTCAATTTCATGTAAAAATAATGGATTTCTTTTTACTACACCTAATATAATAATGCCATAAAAAAAGAAGTAAAATCAAAATAATATTTCAAGTATCTTTATTTACTAAATAATATTTTTAATATTTTTATTTATTAAAAGTTTCATAGAACACAGTCCCCTAGCGGCATCTTGAAAGCATCCTGATATAGATGGCCTTTAAAACAGTATGGCATGGGATAATCTCACAATTATAATATACTATACAAAGTACGGATGATATTTGAAATGTATTAAGTGTATATAACAATACATTAAAATGAGAGAATGAAATGCAGTATAGCGTGATGAGAGGCGCATTGGAAAGAAATTTTTTACGCTAACAAGTAGAAAATTGTAGAGATAAAAAAATCGAAAATATGCAACATTCATCGGAGAACATTAAAAATATAAAGAATTTAAGAATATATTATTTTATCTACTTTGTAATAACATCGAAAGACAGATAAATAACATCGACAAATCGATAGATAATTTATAGATATATAAATAGATATAAAATAGAAATAGATGTAAATAAATAGTATACACAAACAGATAAGATGCGGAAAAGGATAAGGTGCGGAAGAGAAAGCGAAAAAGTGTAGAATAAATGTGGAAAAGATGCAAAAGAGTTGCAGAAACATGAGAAAAGATGCAGAGAGATGCAGAAGAAATGCAAAATTAATGCGAGAGAGTTGTAAGAGAGATGTGATAGTGATGTAGGAAAAATGCAGAAAAGGTATATGAAAGATGCGAAAGAGATGCGGAAAATGTGTAGAAGAGGTGCAGTATAAGTACAGAAAAGATGTCGAAAAATGCAGAATAGAATAGAAAAAGTGTAGAAAGTGCAGGAAACGTGCAGAGAAAAGGCACAAGAAGACAAGATTTTGCGAAGACGACGACGACAAGATGACGATGACGTCTGAATGACTAAATGACATAAATCGGGCAGAAAAATAAGTGCACATATTCATATCTATGCATTAAATGCACTTACAGACATGATTATTATCTCATTTTAATTTAATTAAAATCTATATTCTTCCTCAATATATGCATTTTTTAAATAATATCAATTTGTTTAAATAAAACAATAGTTTTTAATTACATAAACATCCTTCTTCCTATAAAGAATACGCCGCAGCGTTTCTTTCGTGACACTGTATCCCTTCGTAATAATATAAAAAAAGATGATTTTAATGTATTAAACTTCAAAAATATACTTGACGGAAGATGCTACCGCGTCTCCTGATAATCAAATAATGGAATATTAATAAATTACGATAGCACAAAATTTCATCTGATATTATCCTGTAATGAATTTCATGTAAATCTTAATTAATTATACTATTAATTTAATTTCACATAATCCAAATGCACTGTTAAATTATTGTTAATTAAGGAAAATAATGCTAGTTATATTTGTCAAATCATTTTTAATAGCTCGGCATAACAAAATTTATTACAAAATTTTGATATTCAAATAATAAATTATAACAATGAAGATTTTTTATTGCATTTTTTTACATATTTATTATAAAAATATAAGATTTTACATTTAATAATTATACACATAGCAATATTATTTTTTATTTTACTTGTAGTCTCTTTAGGAAGCAATTATTTAATAATAATGTTAATACTTCATTTATTCTACAGTTTTTCGTTAAATACGTCACATTCATGAAATACAAAAATGGAAAATGACAAGTTATAAGACTTGATATGAAACATATTTTTTAATATTAGTCTTTTATTAATTTTATTAATTTTAACAAGCAGTTTGAAATGTCATTAAGGTTTTCTTGATCACTTGATTACAAAATTCTGTCCGTTAATTACTGTGATTATCAGGAAAATGTATTGTTACACGATTATGCGGGTTATATATATCTCTAGAGTAACGAGCCGTCAGTGTTTTATCGCAACTGATGTCATTTTATCGAATTTTGAAACTAAATTAATAATTCACGCTAATTAGCAAGAGAAACAGTAATATGTCGTTCTCATCAATTCCAGATATGTTTACTAATACGCTACTTTACAGACACTCTCATTTTCGGCGATCACACTATTTGAATAATTAATTCATTTATTGTTATTGTTATTTATTAAAATAATAGTTTGATTAATATCTAGATAATAAAAATTAACAAATTTATATAGAATCTACATATATTCTTCGATAATTTTATTAAAAATCATATCTTTTAATAATTTACTTCGCTCTAGAAATATAAAATAAAAATTCAGAATGAGAGAATGACTATTTGTTTTTTTTTATACACCGTTACATAATTTTTATCAGGCAGAAAAATCTTGTGTTTTTGTAATCAATATAAAGACAATAAAAATTGTTGTAAAATTTATTATAAAATTTTAATTTTTAAATAAACTCTCTACAACAACAAATGTTTTTATTACAACTTTTAAATTAACACAAGATTTTCTTCATACTATGCGACAGTTAGAATTGCGACACATATCGATTGATAATAATAATTTTTAATGTAAAAACAATCAAAAATGAATTTCTTTATTTTTTTTCGCCAAAAGAGATAAAATATCCGCTATGAAAAAAAAGAGAGGAAAATTCGTGGAATGCGTACGACCGATTTTCCAAGTGTGTTCTTCTAATCTTTTTTTCACTCGTAAATAAGTGAATTTCTTTTTTTCTATCCTGTCCCTAATTTCTCCCTGATAAAGCTGTTGAACTCTAAATGGAACTGAGAGTGATTAATAAAGTTCCTTTTACGATTTCAGTATAATATATATTCCGATTTTTAATATGGAATTAACCGTACCAATTTTAATAAAGAAACGTTTTTTGTTATTAGCATAATTCAACTCGATATGTATTATGCGATAATTGCAAAAGGATTTAATTTTTTATCTAAAATATAATACATGGAATATAAAAACAAATTTCTTTTATAAATTGTAATTTTACATTAATTATTTAAAAAAATAATAGTAGTGTGAAAAAAATATATATAAAAAAATTATCTAAAGGATTTATCTATCAAGCGACACAGTAGCATCGCGACGCCAAGTGCATAAAAATACAAAACAAGATCACTTGATGTGTGAACGTCATTGTGTATATGTTCGTGCCGTTTGCCGTTGCTAAATTCGCAATACTACCACTAACTTTATCTGGAGTTTTGACATCAACAAACTTTAGATTAAAATTACACAGAAAGTAAAACCGCAATAAAAAAATCTAAAAACACTTTTATTATATAATGTTATCGATATTTTTCGATTGCGACCAATCCGAATAAAATTGATGCAGCCGACACCGAGATCTGGAGATCGTCCCAAAAAAGGACCATTTCAGATTTTCAGATTTTTTCAGTACGTATGACACATACATGTAAATTGTTTGTCCATTAAGCTAACTTTTATAATGTTTTCATTCAATTAATATTACATTAAAATTAGCAACATAAGTGAACATTAATGCACATACATATGTAATGGGTCACATTGCATTTGTGTGAATATATTATCTCAGTATTTCCATCATAAATTAAATATAAAAACAAGGTATTTGTACATAAATATTATATATATATATATATATATATATATATATATATAATGATATAATCTGTGACATATAAATATACTCACAAATAATAGATATGATATAAATTATGGAGAAATAATATTGATAATATTTAGACATAGATATTATAGATAACGAATTTACAAAATTAGTAAGCAATTATTAACATCTCTTCTTTGTTGAATTATTGTTTTCATGTATTGTGTACATCTGCAGAATTGTATGTATGAATAACCTTTTTATTAATTTGTAATGCAAATAATTTCCATATTATGAAAACATATTAGTCCTAGAATATTGCGTTTTATTGCGTCCTCCGGGCACACCAAGTTTTTTCTTCATTATATATATAATCTATAATTGACCATTTTAGTCACTTTCAATCTATATTATGTGTCTTATGAAATGCTTGATTAATTGCATTTATTTTCCGTAAAAAAACGTATCCATTTTTTTATTAAAAGGAATGTAATATTCGACACTTTTTTATGCACCTGGCGTATATTTTTTCTTATTTAAAAAGGAATTTTTTAAGATTTATTCAATTAACAGTTGTGATTCCAGGAAATACAGCGGACTGTTAGTTTAATCATTTTATTTACATTTCTACTTTCGGTCGAGCAATTCTTTATTCCGAAATAAACAACAATAGTATTCAATGCGATTGGTAGGTATGCGTCGTTGCAAGTCGGACTAGGATATAGGGCAACTTTCGAGTTTCTCGCACGTTTTACAGAAAGTGTAACGTAAGGAAATGGAAGAATGAGAGCTAGCGTACCAGCTTGTTTATTTGCGTGCAGCAGTTTCTTTCGTTTTATCTGCAACTCTCCTTAGCAGTCTGAGAAAGCAGCTGAAATTGACAACCGGATAACGTTCTGTATTTATATGTTCCTATACATATACTGTGCCTTTTATATGTAATATTAGATAAATAATATGAGTTTCAGATTTTTGTTTGCGCGTAAGGATACTTTATTATTATATGAGTGTGGAGTTTATTTATGAGTCGCGGATTTTAAATCGGCATATTCTGTTCCGTGAGTACTTTTAGGACAGTCAAAATGCACAGAATGCACAATTAAATGCAAAGAAATAACAGATTCTCAATCTCAGGACAGATTTAAAAAAAAAAAATATGAAAAAATTGTCAATATTATATTAACAAATACAGAGATCAAATTTGGAATTAAAAAAAAATTTTTTTAATTTTGAAATAAATAGATGACTAAATTTTCGTATACTGAAGATGTTATATACATTATAAAGACTGTAATGTCAAGGACAGAAATAATTAAAGTTTCTTTTGATTTTTTAATCTTGTACAATGCTTTTAATGAAATAAAATACCAAAGGAAATATGGCTCGACTAGATTAAAACTGCGCAACTAATCGATTTTTCATCTTGTCTTCGCTCATACGAGCCATAGCAACTAAGTTTTAGAGAGGTAAGAACGTTGGCTTGGTATTTTTAATCTCGAACAAGTTGCGAGGGCAACAACAGCAGCATGGGCCATCATGCTTGCTGGGATTTGTACAACATCCTACTGGGCATGGACGTGAGATTCGCGGGTGGTAGTTATATACCGTAAAGTAAAGGGTGGCTTTACGACAGGACACAAGGGAGAGACGCGGCTCAAGCAATTTGCGGTGGTAGCTAATTACAAAGGTCGTTACGAAAGTACGGAATAATTTCGTTCCCACGCGGATTTTTCGTCGAATATTAAATTATTCTTTCGTCGCGCGTCGTTGATTCTCGCGCGTAAAATGAACAGAGTACGTCTGTAATATTCCGTTTAAGGCGCACATTAAAGTTTATGCTCCCTATGAATGTCGAAATTATTCTCATGGAGGGATTTTAGAATTATAGTTTTTATTATAGCGTCATCATACGCTACCTTCTTTTTCATTTTATGGTGCTGTCAGATATAGATTTATATATTAGAAATTTGTATTAATAACTTAAAATTCTTCTGTTAATCAGTATCCTTGTTGCTCGAATCTGTTTCATATAAATAAATAGCGTATGTCATTATTATTTAAACGTTATTATATATATGATAATATATATTATATATATGATAACATCTATTAATAAGTTCAAAAGTTTTTATAGAAACGCCTGATATTGCAGAATATTTGTGACATTGTCGAGTATTATTTCTAAAAATAATAGTTGAGACCATTCAGCTTCTTTTGGAATACCACGTAAGTACATTTTCTTCGAAAAACTGACAGCTCGCTACAAAAGAACATTGAAGATGTTTCACCGTTTATCAGTTGGTTGCTAGCCGGAAAATACATCCAAGGCGATACAGATAGTGAGGCGAGGCTGCACGAGCAGAATCGACGAACATTGGCATCATAAATTCACAGACTAACGCAGCTCGACAGCTCGTTAACGGCTAACGCATGGTAAAGCTCGGTTTACACGCAGCCAATAAAGAGGCCAAATCGACTATACGCGAATTATTTGTTTGCTCGTTTTATAACAGGAGAGAGTATGTTACAATTATCTAACATTGGCCAAATATTAACAGTAAGTAATTACAAAAAGATAAACTTACATTAGCAAAATGAAACTTTAGAGCAAAGGTTTCAAGTTCGCCTGTTTAATATGTAAGGAAATAAGTAAGAGAGAAACGCCTCAAGGCGTTCAAGTTGTAACATATGCCGCGATTATATGAAATCAATTTGAAAGACAATTACTTAAATAAAACGAATTGATTATTATTCTTTCGTAAACTTCTGTTGCAAAAAAAATTATCAACAATATTAACTTACTATTTCTGTGATTTGTTACTTCATTGCGGCTTCGTATATATGGAAAGAACAATATTACATTAACAATAAAATATCTAACAATTTAGCCAGACACAGATCTAAAAATAATTTGTTAAATTAATAAAATAATTATGTGATATATTATGTGATTATGTGGGATGTTCTAGTTGATTGCTAGAATGTTAAAAATTTTTGCAGCATTGCTCATCATGCTTAAATTTCCTCTACATAATTATTTTGATAGACCAACAAAATCTTCAAATCTACTAAATTTTAGATACTTCAGCAAAATTATTCCTTCCGTTTAGACTTGATATAATTTGTTTTCTTATCCAAAGTTCTTCATAATCTTAATGTAATCATCTTACGACATTTGTCCAATCTTCAAACTTAATGTTCACATTGTTAATAATCAATTATTACGCATCATAGATTAAGTACATCATAGATCTCGAGGAATGCGATGCAGATCAAGATAATGATAAACTGAGGATTGTAGTTCAAATGAGACACAGAATCACGAGAATCACGAGATCTACGAAACATGTCTGTAAAGTACAGAAGTTTTCAATGAAATTCAGACGAATTGGCCGATGATTGCGGTTGATCCCGACGATCGTTCTAACTGTTGCGAGCTCATCGCGCTGTTTCAGCACGGTGAATGAAGACAAACAACGCTTTCTCGCGTCATACAATAATTTCCAATTACCGCGAATTAACGACGGTCCATACATTTTACGTTGTCGCACCGGTGCCGTTCGCAAACGCGCGCCTGTTTGCACGAACTGTGTTTCTAGAACGCGCCGAAATATATCATCCTTGAGTTATAAATGACGGTAATTATATACAGGTATATATTTGGAAGGTCTGTTTATTATTACGATGAAATTAATACAGTTCACGAAATATACAATATCGATGCGCAGCTGCGACAGCTGCATGGACACTGACGCGGAATTAAGGCAACGCCAGTGCCAGTTATGTTTTTCAAGACAAAAAAATGATCAGATTTAAAAGAGAGTCAGAGAGAATATTCATTGTTTTACGAACTAAAAATATTTTGATCTGTTAATCTTTTTAGATATACGTATATAAATTCAAAACTTGAAATTCTTTTATCTTTAAAAGATAAAAAAATTATTCTTGTTTTTTGAACTGTTGCAGATTTTCCGATTAAAGATAACTTCATGCGTTAACGTACAACCCTTGTTGATATAAAAAGTGCAAATCGCGTGAAACAATCCACTAAAACGCGAACAATCTCGTCATCCAGTTTGATAAAACTCGAACGTGCGCTTCCAATCAATCTGGCGTTTTTTTTAAAGCAAATAAATTACAATCGCCACTCTCAATCTGTTTCAATCGTGCGAAATTGACGAGCAGTGTACATTTCGATTTGTCATATCCGAGACGTACGATCGATTGTTCCGGTAAACTACGTCAGACTGGCACCCGTGTCGAATAATTCATTGATGCATTACGATGGAGCGTTAAAAATGCAGCGCGTCATGTAACATAAATAATCTAACGAGACGATATACTATATTAGTAAGCGTTTATCGATTTTTTATGCGGCGGTAGCGTGTTATAAAGTGCGTGTTAACGATAATAATATAATCATAAAATAATGCTTGTAATGAGCTGGCTTATTTGCAATTTCGTAACATTAGCGTTGATCAGAACAATAAATTATGCTTTAAGCAGCCTCCAATGACAACGTAATCAACGGTTTATTCGTTCGAATTCGTTGCTGTACGTGCGTCTGTGTATTCGCTATATAACGGGTGAACAGTATAAAATCTGCGGCAGTCGGCACAATGCAATTCCCATCACGTCCCGGCTCGCAAATAGTTAATTAACTTAAGGTTAACGATTTATCTGTTCTATGCGTATAACAATCATGACAAAGACGCGTGCTGGAAATACACGGCGAATGAAGGGAAAGAATACAGTTATGCTTTTTTTTAAGAAATGAAATTTTACACATCATAAGTCTTCGCGAAGAGTATTCGAAGGAAAATCGAATTCAAGAATCCTAAAGTTTAAGGATCTTAAAATCACGAAGGCTTCAGTATAAAATATCTTAAATGTCTGGTAATATCTGGTCGGAAAATTCGAAGATCTCGAAAAAAGGCAGTCAAAATCCGTGCATTTTCTCTAACAATAAAAAAAAATGCGGTTTCGCTCGTTTTATACATTTAATTTTATTTTAACAATAAGTAGCAAAAATGTATAAGTAATAATATCTTTTTATTCAGTCTGTTGATTAAATGCATTTTAACTTGGATTAGCATATTTCCTGGCTAAATCAAACTATGCTTTCAATTTAAAATCTGAGTTAAAATTTTATTCAATAAAAATGAATCCCCGTCTGTACTTTTCATCACTTGATCGACTCGCATCTTTTTTTATATTATTAATTATCACTATCGCGAGTTTTATATAGAAAAAAAAATACACGTTGGAAAAAAATTTCTAGTTAGTAGGAATATCTAATTGAGAATTGTTTAAATTCAATCTTTTTTATGAAAAACAATTTTAAATAATATAAAATAATGTATAAAAAATTAATTAAAATAAAATTGTTTTTTAATTTATTAAAATATATATTGTATTAACATTATACGTTTTTTGCAAGTATCATTTTTACAAACATTTCATTTTCATTTTTCACATGTATCTTTGTTTTTTTTGAAAAAAAATCTAAAAACACAGAAACCTAAATGAAATGTCCAAGCATTCAATAACGGATTGTTCACGCTATAAACAATCTTGTGTAAGTTCGATCGAATATTTCATGACGTTTCATCTCTAAAAATCTTTTACGCGACTGTGACAGCGACGGGCAACGCCTGTTAATGAACGCGCTGTTAATGAACAACAGTGCACTGTGTATTGTACGCACGATAACCGGGATTAATCGTGAGCTCCAGTAATATCCGGCTTGATGGACTTACACCTAACCGTGGAACACGAAGTCTCGCCGCGGATTTTAGCGCTCTACCTCTTAATTCGTTAAAACATGACCGAGCAAACCAGCTGACGAAGTACTCGTAAACCAAGAACAACCTGCGCTCGACGTCAGACTGAATTTAAAATGAGAATCTCGTACCGCCGTGCCAGTATCTTGCTTTACTACGTTTTGCAATTTCGAAAGAGTCCATCATCTTCTTGTCCTTCTCTTTCTCTCGTATCTTATACATTTAGAATTTTCTTTTACTATAACGTGAAAGAAAGTGTCTCTACTTCATCAGAACTCCATCAATCATTTGCACAAGCTTTAACTGATTTGATATCGCTCCAGAGACAAAACTTACATAAGAAGTAGCTAAAGGATATGAAGATTCGAATTTGTCTCTCGTACTTAAATTTCTTCTAAAAGATTAATAAAAGATTAACAGATCTCTCAAATTTAAGAAACAATAACAAAAAAATTAAAATTCTTCCTTCTTCTGGAACAAAAATATAAAAAATATACTCTTAACTTTTCATTCGTGCATAATTATTTGAATTAGTATAATTGATGTAAAAGATTAATTGTAATAACTGATATAAAAAATTAAGTTTTTTTTTTCAAAAAGAAATATTTGCTCGATTATATTTATCGTTATTTATATTAATTATACATAATATAATTCTTTATTATGTATAATACAATTCTACTATCGATCATGTGAATTCTTTCGTCTTATATCGATGATGTCATTCAGCAATTGTTATTTGCTCGTAAATCTCAAGGAAATAACTGTCTCAAGGAAGCTGTCTCCGAATCGACATTTACTATCTATCTATCCATCTTTCCATTTCTTTCCCTTTCTTTTCGCTCTCTTTCAAATCAAATATACTTACCTCCTCTTTCTCGCTCTCGTCTTAGCTATCTTTCACGATTTTATTAAGACCCGCGCCATTCTCTCATGAAAGTGCCGCCGTTATCAGATTAATTGTTCAGCCTCAGCACGTCGGCGCGATTTGTTCGGCTCATTTCCGCCTCACGTGTCAACAAGCAAGGGGAATTTCAATCGTAGGAATCCATTTGTAAGAATAATAATGGGAATATAATTTGAACAGAGGGGATTTGTACAATCAAAGATAAACAATATTTATTTACATATTTTGATATATGGTAATTACCGTAGTTATGTAAAGAATTTAATAATTATTTCTAACATCTATTTAATCGCAATCATATCACGCAAAAACATGTTGTTTTTATGTAAAAATGTTATTTGTCGTAAATGTATCTATGATATGTAATTACCACCGACAAAGTTAGCAATGATTTTTCAAGATCAATTCAAATTTACACATAAGACACAAAAGTTACTTCCGCAGCAATCGTGAAACAAATGTTCATAAGCGAAGAGTGAATGAATACGAGTACGAATGAGAACAAGAATCGAGACACAATGAGAAGAACAGAAGTCGCTTCTTTTGGACAGACAACTGAAGCACAGTCACGAGTACGAAGAATGTAAGAATGGAAAAAGGTTCTTGAAGGTAGAACATTTGGTTGTCTTCAAGAGAGGACGTTAGAAACGCTTCTCACCGGAATGTCTAGTTGCTATTCGCGCAAGAAAAGGTCGGTGTAATCGTACGAGAAGAAACCAACTATGTAAAATGGAGCGAAGTCCATTCTTGCTCTTATATTACTTAAGTAAATATAGAATAACCTAGAACAATCACCGCTACCTTTTCTTTCTTTCGCAATGTCTTTTAATAATCTCTTTAATTAAAAATTTATCAAGTGTGTAATTAAAGTTTGTATATTCCAATATTCTAAAATATTTAATCGATTATTTTTACAATATCATATCAAATTTTCATAGATTTTTAATATTTTTTATTAAATATTTAATTTCTTTAATAGAAATCAGAATGAAATGTTTGTTTTATACGAATCAAGAAAAATTCAAAGCAATTTATTCATTCTATTTATTTTTAAATCTATGGGATTGCGAGCTCGATAACGCGAGTGGATTAATCAGATAGTCTAAAAAATTATGTTGCAATAATCCAGAAATATTGGAAACGATATGGCACGTTTATGATTGTTACATTTAATTTACTCGCGTATACCGTTGTAATTGCGAAAACACGAGCGAAAAACAGAGGTGTACATAACGCGTGCTCTTAAAACGAGAGAATTTAATTTTGCCTCGTGTTGGACAATGTAGCGAGAAAGAAATTAGTTTCCAAGTTTTTTTACCTCTTTATTCACGGGAAAAACACGCTCTTATATTAATAACAACGTGCACGTGTAGTAGGCTCAACATAATTATTTCTTCCTCGTATAACAGCTATCTGCAAAACGATTTTATGCGCGTATACGAAATAATCTCTTTCGCCGTTGCATAATGTTGCCGTACCACTGATATTACTGCACAACTACTACAGCAATAGAAATCAGTATACAAATATCTTTGATATTCTGCTAATGAAATCTTTTCTTCTCCCTTTTAATATGGAATGCAATATAACAGAATTATTTAATGAGAAAATTATACTTATTTAGAAAATATTGTTTTTTTATGACTAAATTATTCGTGTTTAATGTTTCCATTATTTACAATG
>Ga0157364_1005706_pt1 | contig 12712 bp, 6 predicted proteins | sample AttsexASBM2_FD_111476 | JGI IMG/M metagenome (GOLD analysis project Ga0157364, IMG submission 111476) | Fungus gardens microbial communities from leaf cutter ant in Ribeirão Preto, State of São Paulo, Brazil - Atta sexdens ASBM2 | ecosystem: Host-associated > Fungi > Mycelium > Unclassified ... | reverse complement strand
TATCTATCGACGTGAGCATTCACTTTTTCATAAATTGCTTGCGAATCATATCGCTTTTATTTCTTCGTTAAGACAGTATACAGAGAGAGAGAGAGAGAGAGAGAGAGAGAGAGAGAGAGAGAGAGAGAGAGAGAGAGATAGAGGTTGATAAGTAAATTGCTTCCTTTCCCTTCCCTTCCTGACTTAATTCGTCCATCGCATTTAGGTGATTCATCCGTGAAGTAAACGTAGGCAATTTATCATTTCCACTGTACCTTTAGATACCGTTAATTTCTCATCGGTGCGTACAATGTTCTCGTATATGAATATTTAAATCGTAATCTCTAATGGACCGAATGAAACTGTTTCGCGACCGACAACCTAATCCGATTGATTGTTTCCATCGACGGAATGCATTTCGCCCGATGGGTGCCTCGGGCTGACGGTATAGCTACAGCTGCTAAAATGTACGTCGAGTCGACGTATCACGGGCGACAGTAAACTTCCACTATCGTTGAGTGCAGAAAAACCGATCCTGCTGGGTGAAGTAGTAAGGGAGATTCTTCGACCGGCACTTTGCGCGACGCTGGAGCGTCGCCGTCCTCGTGGAAATCGAACGTGGCGTGGCGTCGCGGCGAGGCTGAATCGAGTGGCGGCGGAGTGAGATACGGGGATGGATGTGTCGGCAGAAGCGGATGGGAAAAGACGGCAGGGGAAAGGGGAGAATGAGTGGGTGAAAGTGGTTTGTCGAGCAGCGCGAGCCACCAGACGCGGCTTGGCAAGCCCCGGAGCAAAGAGAGAGAGAAAAAAAAAGGATAAAAGCTACTGTAGAAGATAAAATAATAATAGCACGATAATGTAAGATGGGAGACAGCTAAAAAGAGAGCGTATTTCGGCTTTCATCGGATTGACAGCAGTACTGCGACTACGGCTATTAATAAAAAGATTTTACGCAAGAAAATTCAGTCTACTTTCTCCGATTAAAGGAATAAATTTAAACGTGACTTTTTTGCAGTGAAATTTCGATGCTACACTGTTGGAAAATTTGTATTAAATTTAACACATTTTCAAACGTTGCATTTAAATTTATACGTTATTTTAATGCAAAATGAATAAATCAACTAAATAAAAAAACACTAGATGAATATATTAGAAGGTAACACAAATATTTAAGAAGATAAACACAAAAAAGATTTTTTAAAAAATTAAAAAATAAATTAAAAAAAAATAAAATTTAATTTTAAAAAATGATATGTCAACTAATTTTTAATATTTTATTCAGTCAGAAGTTTTAGAATTTAGTTTTAAAACACATTATTTTTATGTTATTTATTCTTACTCATAAATTGTATTATTTTGACTCTAAGAAATTGAATATCAGTTTAACACAAACTATTTAAATAATATAATTTGATTAAATACATTAGGTTAACTCGAATATGTTAAAAAATTTAACACAAAAATTTAACAATGATCTGAACGATACACAATAAAATATGTTGAGCCGTTCCAACATAAATATAAAATGTGTTTTTACTATGTATCATTATTTGATAAAGCATTTTCATACATACACTCATAAATTCTGTAAATAAATTTGTTGAAATAAATTCCAGATTTTCTATCTCCCATTAATTTTATCGTTTATTAATATTGTTATCATTATTTATTATACGGAAAAATAATTTTGTATAGTTATGTGTAAGCATAATAGAACAAAAGAGTAAGCTAAGAATAATTTTACAAGAATAATCTAAAACAATAACGCAACATTACTAAAGATAACGAATCAGCAAATGCTTAAATATATAATCAGGATAGGGGAGCAGATCCTATTAGCGTCGCATTAAGCTGAATTCAAATCAAGTTAGCAAAGACGAAGAGAGAAAGACGAACGTAGATGAATTTATGCAATTAGAAAATTTATGTTAAATTTAACATATTCCTCGTCAAAGAGTCTACTTAAATTTTTGCATTAATTTAACACAAAATAAATCTATTAGAAAGTAACTCAAACATTGTGTAAACATAAAAAATGTAACACTTTGACATAATAATTTAGAAATAAATTTGAAAACATATTTCTTCAGTAAAATTAACATTTATAATATTAAATTAACGCATACGTTTTTCTTTCATTTATTTATCTTTGAACTTACTTTTAAAATTACATTATTTTTTATGTTACTTATTCACTTAATCATAAATATTGTGTTATTTTAACTAAGAAATCTTAAACATCAATTTATACAAAATGTTCAGATAATTTAATTACATTAAATTAACATTCGCGTATATTAAGAGATTGAATACAAAAATTTTAACAAGGACTAGTTTTAACACAATTACAAAATGTTTATTTTACTGTAACAATCGCTTTACTTTCAATGTATCAATGAGAAAGGGTGTTAGTCGATGTAAATTTCGTTCATGCTTTTGAAGCAAATTCGTTCGTTCACATTAAAGATCCTCACGAGTAAAAGATTGGACAACTTTTGATTAGACAAAATAAATGCGTGAATATCTCATTCTATCATAAGCAGGTTTTGAATGAAAAATATAGTGGACCAAACATATGATATCCAATCTCTTACTTGAGGATCTCTAGTTCGCGTTTATATACAGACTACGAATGGCACGAGTAACGGCAGACAGCTCCGTAGAACGGTGGATAGCGGGGATGGAAGAGATTCTACGTGGCAGTCGTGAAGGGCACGAGAGCCCTCGGAGATCAGTAGGTTGGTTCGAGGGCTGTGGGTAGGGCTATGTCTGTACTTAGTTAGCGGACAATGTGGCCTCTAATGAACAGCCAGGGGCGCCCGATGCGGCTCGGTGCGTTGCGGCGCCGCGCCTCGATGGAGCAACCGGTGGAGTGCGCCGACCAGTCTGAAACCGTCAGATTGCAATACATGCGTTACATACCGACATTAACGTCGCTAATATGATACTCGGAAATCGCATAACGCATCATTAATGCCCAGTTCTTCTGCCCAATGAAAAATCGACGCGAGATGAAACGCAATTGACGGTATCTCTCACTGTCTTGCAGCGCGAGATATTATTTTTGTGTTGTAGTGCAACAAACGATCTAAAGGTACATATTTAAGAATGCTTTCGCTGTACAATATCAATTAAAAATATGTTAAAATCTTAATGTCGGTTAAAAAATTTTGGTTGTGAATACGTATTAAAACTGACTGCAAAAAACAAAGCAATAAATAATTTGAATTATATTATGCTGCAGTTTTAAGTAGTGTCTAATAGTGAGATTTTTAAGACATAAAATTTAAGCCTAGAAATTCATCAATCATAGTCGATTATTTTCCTCTTATATTCGAGTATGATTTCACGACTTAAGGCTTAAAGTTTATGTCTTAAAATCTCATTGTAGATACATTTAGATAAATGACTTTTAAATGCAAATAAGCGAATTCAAATAAATTTTTGCACGAATATTTATTAGAGTTTTATTAATATATATAATGAATTTGTAATGCTACTTTCTCATCGAATTTGTAAATACGTACTATAAAACGCGATTACATATATAAAAGGTAAACAAAAACATAAAAAATTAAATCAATAAGACAATTGTACTCAAATTTTATACAAATACCCAAATGAATAAAATAGAACAATCAATGAAATTTTTATATTTTTTATAATGTTTGGAGATGTGACACATATCCTTAATCGGCGATTCAAAAAATTTGCGTAAATGAATGGTGAATAAGATTTTCAATCAAATGTAAAAGATTTTCGAGTTCCATTAAAGTTCCGTCCTAATCGAAAGTGTGTAAATTCAATTCAGCAGCTCTCACAATATTGTACATCACCGCGATGGAAACTCAGATACTAAAATCTCATTAAAGACTTACAGTCTTTTTCAATCTCGCGGCTTAGCATGTGCCGTTACGAGTCTTTTAATCGTTACCGTAAACGGGGAGAAGAAAATTGACGGGCGGGAAAAATATTGCCGTGAAGCTCAGCGTTAACGCCACCGCCGCGCAATATCGACTCGATAGAGAGAATTAGACTGCGGGAAAAAAACCGCGACGCGGAATGGGCGGGATTGAGTATCACTGGTTACCGCGACGGTCGTAATTAGATTCAATTGTCTCGCGTTAAATCAGTGACTGCGCCGCGCCGGTTCCCCTTTCCGCGCCGTCTGTCCACCACCGTCCTCTACTCCTACGATGCCGGCTCATTGAAATAACTCGGCCGCGTGCAGTTATGAACGTACGTAACGTGCGCGGAAAATCGAGCGCGCACTTCGGTGCGCCCGTAACTTGAAAGAAGGCTCTTCGCCGGTGGTGCCCGTCCGTGCGTCGGAAGGACACCGATTCTTCGCGTTTCTTTGTTGCACCGTTTTCCGCGAGTCGATTCCGCCCGCCCGACTACAAATCACATTTACGTTTTTCCATCCCCGCGTGTAAATAGCGCGGGGGAATGTGTTCCCATCAGCTGTGGTTACCTGCGTTTCTCTTTCTCGCGAGTGGCGTCGGCTAACATGAAAGCAATCTTATTAAGCGCGATTTCCGATTGAAATACTTATTAAATGTGAAGAAAGGGAAAAAAACGATAATTCAATGGTACGATATGGCTGAAGCGTGAAAATGCTCAAAAATTCGAACATAAAATTTAGTCTTTGCGGATTACAATTTTACACTAAATTCATAATGTTAAATTATATCTAATTTCAGTTATTGCTAATTCAGTTATTGCTAATTATTTATAATTTCTATAAATCGCTACTGTTCTTACTTCAGATCTTAGATACTTAGATCTTTCCTTTATTGATGAATTTTTTAAACTGATGCACACCAATACAATAAGTTAGAATAAAACAGATATAATTTTGTTTCACTTCATCTGTTGCCACTTCTCCGGCTTTTGACCGGAAAAGCTCCAGTTGTTTTATTAAATCGGTTTTCTGGCACACGGGAAAAATCTCCTAACCACTCAAAATTTTGATAACATTTTTTTTAAGTAGGAGTCGATTTTTGTTTGATTTTTTGAAAAATATTTGTGTCAAAACTGACGCATTATAAGGAAGTTTCAATTTCAATAATTTCGATATTAATTATCACTGTGCCGCATAAAATAATAAGATTTCCGACAGAAGAACCGTCGATTTTCGATGGAACACTGCGAAAGGTGGCAACTGTGAATTTACACTGTGTATTAATTCGAAGAGTTCTTTGATAAAGAACAAGTAATTAATTTGTTAATTTAACTAAAACAATAGAATTAATTAATTTAATTCATGAAATATATTAAAAGAAGAAGATCAACCAAGTTTTTCTTATCTAATGATTATTTTTGATATTTCTAATGAACATATACAAGTAAATTATTTTTTTTTAGATCCTGAACTAGTAAAAAACGGCTTTATTGACCTTTCTTCTTTGACTTAGATTTAATTTACTATTTATTAAGTGCATATGTTAATATGAATACTGTTTACTTTAAAATTAATCAATTCAACTAAGTTTTATATTAAAATAATGTCTTTAAAAGTTGAAAATAAAAATTATAGTAGAAATATAAAATAACATTACGATAATTTAACTTAAAAAATTGGTTTAAATTTGATCCTTTAATATTCACTTAATAATATAAATTGGCATGTATATATAGATCAGTACGCAGATACGACTGACTCATCGACGATTATTCGCCACATGCGGGTTATTTAAGAGCTCATTCGGGAAAAATTCTTTTGTACGGCAATTTGGACAGAAATCAACGTTAACGATCCAAATTGAAGTCATCAGCAGAAACGTGGGTTGGGAGAGAAGACGACGGATGGAGGGATTAGGATCGATTCGATGACGTCGCGTTCTCTGTTCCATTCGAATCTACCGAGCGAAATTAATAAGAGCGAATTGATAATGAAACATATTCCCTTCCGTGGAATCTGCCCCTGCCCCGTTTGTCCATGTTTCCATCGGCTTAATCTCTCGCGGCTACTCGGCACTCGCCTATAAAAGCGGAAGACTTTTGCAACGCGAACTCGCCGCAGAGTTTAATGAAAATAGTTCTTACGTTTTTACCTGAGGATCTCAGTCGGCCGAGAGGCGTGGGGGTTGAGCAAGGGAGGAAGAGAGAGCGAGACCTAGACGGGTGGTCTTTTAACGAAGATTCTAATTAAGCGAGTCTTTTATTTAGATCCACATCGCTCTTCGTTGCGATTCCTAAGATTTTCCGCCTATTACGATATTCTTTCGCGAAAATATCGGTATCTCATCAGACTAAATAAAGACTTCAATTAGTCGTCGGATGAACAATGGAGAGTATAAAGATCATGGAATACAAAAAAAACTTAAGCAGTAAGTGAATTAGCAATCACAATAGAATCTATAAAGCCATAAAACATAAGCAAATTCAAAATGTTGATTTCGTTGTTTACTGCTTAACTTTTTTTTTGTGTGCCATGGCTCGTTCGCGGAGAATAGTTCAAAAGAAGAACATTTCTTTTTGATTAATTCTACATTACTCGCGTAATTCGTTTTATCGAGATTACTCGCATGGAGTGTTTCTGACATTTCACAATATTATATCTCAATTTTCATTATTCATATATTGTCATTGTAAATAAAGATTGATAATATTTTATATATTCTTTAGATAAAGATAAATACAAAACTTTTTTTAAATTGTGAAACAATTTGCGTTAAATATAATATGTATACTGAGAGAAAAGTTTTTGATATTTGTGGTAAATATAATTACATAATTATGATTATTACTGCTATAAAGGAATAATAATTATCAAGTTTTATCAACAAATATATATACAAATAAATATATACAAATATATACAAATAAATATATAGTTGGTATCGAAAATGGTTACACAAAGAACTATTAGTTTTATAAGGGAATTTGGGCCCCTGGATGAATAACTTTGAGACATGCCTAAAATTTTAAGGTATCAAAAGAGAATCAAAAATTCCATAAGCTCAATTTCCTAGGAGAGGTTTCCTGACTGCTACAACTATCCAAAGTTCGCTATTATGATCATGTACCACTAATCTTATCCAATTTCTGCGCCCAGACATCTCCCCGCGATGACAGCGGTAACGGATTGTACCAAAGACATTGAAGTAATATCTAAAATGTATTTGGTTCATTAATCCGGCTAAATCTCTGGTCGTAATTCATGCCGTCATATCACAGAAATTCGGATTTGCTTGTAATGACGGCGATGCCTCTGGAGTTCACCCTAGAGGGGGGGGGGGGAAGATGGACAAGCAGCGAATGTACCAATCGGGATAAACCAGCATTTGGTTGGAGAAGTGCTAGATTTCTTGGAACAAGAAGAGTAGTACCATAAGAGCCCCACTCAACACATTTAAATATATATGCCTGTTGATGCCATTATAAAAGAAAATATACTGAAACGAGAAATGGAAACGTTACAGTTAAAAATACTGAACCGCAGCCTCTTTGTCAAATTGGACATTAGTACGGCATCTTGCAGTAAAAAAAAATGTATATTTGGCTGAAAAGAGATAAAGTCTATATATTGGCATATTTCAATTAGGCAATTAAAATCTTTTGTTTCATACTTTGAATATCTCTCTCTCCCCTCTTCATCAATTAATATATATCACTTGTAACTATTCATTTGGGGTCCAAAAAAGTTGTCTTCGTTAAATTTAGACATATTCCAAATATTAGATGATTTAAGAAATCGAATAAAACAAATTCTATGGTACACAATACATGATCGTAATACGAACTTTGAATAGCTGTAGCACTCAAGGGACTCATTTTACAAAATTGTGCATATGGCTTTTTAATTCTTTTTTTATGCTCTACAATCCTAGCTAGGTCTCAATACTGTTCAGCCGGAGCCCAAACTGGGCATAGTCCTTTTAGTTATTATCATAAAAATGATTGGAATTTACTATAACTTAATTAAATTAATAATTTATAATTATCTTTTGGAACTATTTTATAAAATAGCATTTCATACATTTCATTACATTTTTGACTTTATAATGTTATATTACGGACACTTTAAACAAGTAAGGTAAAAAGTTAAATATTTCAAAAAGTAAGTTTCAAATTATCGCAATTATTCTTTTTTCTACTCATTGTCAGCATAATTGTTCGTATTACGAAGAGTTTTACGAAAAATACTTCTCATTCAGTTGGCCTCATATTCAGGAGACAATATGAAAAATTGCAAACTGCGAATTGGTTCTTAGTAAATAATAACGAGTGATACAATAAAACAAAGGAAAACTAGCCTTTAGAATACCGCAATTCATCGGACTAGTATACTTTGTCCTATTGTATCACTTTTGTGGAAAACACGAAATTAGCGCGTGCTGTCGCGACATCGCTCCGAAAAATCGAGAGGATAGTCAAAAAAGAGGGACACTACTAACGGCTACACGGTGGCATTTCCATAATTCCAGCTTACAGAAAACGACAGGTTTTAACGTTGATGTTCAGTTTGTAACGGGTGTATTATTTTAAGTGGCGCTGTCTCTGTATAATTCGAGATCCGCGGTGGTGCGGATGAGATGAAAGACGATGGAGAATGATGGTGAGAGGAGAAGGAAAGGGGGAAGACAGAAAGGGAGAGTAAGAGAATGTGCTAAAGAGAAAGAGAGAAGGAGAGAAAAGAGTGGAGAGAGACTGAGGGTGTGGGAGAAGGTCGACGCGGTAATGGCATCGTCATGTCGCCAGCCTCAAGCTTCAGTGATCCTCAATCGCGCGAATTCGTTCACCGGATACGCGCCATGCGCAGGGCCGCTTTACCCACGTGGAAGGAAAATTTTAGAGCGAGACAAGATGTACTCGTTGCAAACTTCGCGCTTCCGATAACGTAGATTTAGAAATTTTAAACTTTAAGGGGATCTTAAAATTATTTGCTTTACCGATTATTTTTTAAATAAGTATTTTTCTAATTGCCTTTATGTACACATTTAAAAATTCTTCTCTACGTAATATAAAGAGTCCAAACTGATTTTTCGATTTTATACTAAAAATGAAAAAAGTTGGAAAATTATAATTTTGTTATCATCTTCTGACGTCGACTCGAAACAATATTTGCATTATATACAAGTTTTATACTTTGTACATATACAACAATCTTGGTTTAGATTAGGGATTACATGAATAAACAGTGTTGAGTTGTTAGAATTAGGCTTAGATACCTAATATGAAAGATTAGAAAATTACAAAATAGAAGATTACAAAATTAGTAATTACAAAGTTAGTTACAAAATTTGTATGTGTGCGAGCAATGTCGATAGTAGTATGTGATGATATATATAGCTATTATATGTAATCATATGTAATCATATATACATATATATATATATATATATATATATATATATAGGGTGCGTCACCAAAATCCGGACAAATCGAACAATTTCTTTAAACAAAATGTTTTTAATGAAAAATTAAATATTACAAAAAATCTTTTTATATGGTACTTGGGGGATCTCTGTAGAGCACAATTATTCGATATATCCCCCATTAGTTTGAATGACGGTCTCTATTCTTGGTCTGAAGCGTTCGCACGCACGTAATGTAGCACTGTCCATGCCAACGAATGCTGCCTCAATAGTGATCCTTAATGACGTCACATTGGGATGCCGAGACTTGTTTGTGACCCTTTCAACTACGCTCCATACGTAGTAGTCCAAAGGATTTAAATCTGGACTGTCGGGAGCCGAGGCGAGCAACTCGGCTTGTATCTTTAATGTGTACAATTTGTATCGAAGGTCCTCCTCGGCAATTTGACGCAATGTTGGCTCGCTTACACCAACATCGATGCTAATTTTCGCAACAATTGCCCTGGGTCATCTGAAATCAGCGCTTGAATCCTTTCAACGATTGAGAGGGTCCTCGTGCGTTCTTTCGAGTGACTCTTCTTCAGTGGCATACTGGAACCTTCGTTAGACTATTTTAAAGCCCTATATATTTCGCCACAATGTCATAACTGATCTCGAGTATCCAAAGAACCGAATTATTTCCGCTAAGCAGCACGAAAGCTTTTGATGATCGCTCTTCGATTATACTCCGCATTTGGTTTCAACATCGCGGCCATTTTAAGAATATGACTGTACTGTTTATTAGAAGCATCAGGCTTTCTCGGACTCTAACAACAACTTCTGGCGGAGACAATATAGCGGAAAATTTAAATTGAAATTTGTCCGGATTTTGGTGACGCGCTATATATAGAGGTCCTACTAAATCGGTCAAACAGATGATTTTAGAATCTCTTTAAGTAGATTGGATGGGTGCTTAAACATTCCAAAGTTTTTTTATTTTTTTTAAAGTACGTATAAAGTTAAATTGATATTATTTACATTCTTAATAGAGAATTCTGAAATAGAGGAATGTAAAAATAATGAACTTTAAGACCTCTGGATAATATTTTTTTTATTTGTTCAAAACGAGATTTGTAAGAACAACTATGTGTGCTATGGCCATCTACCTACTTAAAGTTACTTTATTACGAGTGGATTCTGTTAAAATAAACATGCGTGAACACCACGTGATATTTCGAGATCGGGTTCCCATAGCATTGATCGTCGTATCGCCGGATACTGAGATCCCCTCGGTTTTTTCCCCCGTCTAATTATCCGCGTTCTATTTTGTGTATCCCAATCCTACCGCTTCATTAATTCCGACGATTAAAATCGGGAGTTCGCATGGCATTGCCTATGTGCAATTTCGTTGGAAAGAACTTCAAAACGTAGATATATGATTCTTCTTAAATTCGGACGGAGTTAAAAAAAAATAGTCAAATCAAAACATCAGAAATTTTATTATGATATTTTTATATGATAATTTATTAATTTTTGAATCGTACAATATCGTAGAGAATCTGAGACTTAATTCTAATAATTTTTTAAGGCAATTAATTTTGCCAGACAATTTATCAGAAATCAAAATACTTTTTTTTTACGCAATTTAGGTACAGCGAAATCGAATTCGATAAAAATAAAATTCGTCAGGGCGCCAGGATTGAACGGGCATTACAGCGAATGCGGATGAGAGAAATCGAGAACGTGAATCGTTCCGTGGAACCGCTTAGTCGCTCTTCCCCGATACCGCGGCGATGGTTAATTCAACGGAATTTACCGACGTTTGTGCGCGGCCTGAATAGCGTATAAATTTTACCAAGCGAGACGCATTACTTTCTATTGTGCTGTGTTGCAGTCGTTCTCGCGATACGAAAATCTCGTTCGACCTTTCATGATGATCGTCTCGTTTTGATATTGTTGCATATTGGCGAAAAGGTAAACGATGAATTATGAACTGCGAAAAGCAATGATAAGCAGAAAATAAGCTTGTCCATTAATCACCAGCAAATTTTTGGGGGAAAAAGCATTAAAGAGTAAGCATTTAGTAAAAAGAAATAATAAAAATTTTGCTCTATTATTATATCGATAATATATTCAGATATATTTTCAAATATAAGAAAATGTTATTTTTAATAATCTTCTTTAATAATCTTCTCATGTTTTCATTCAGATATATTTAATATGCTTGTGTAATTATTGTGCATTGAGAGAAAAATTGCAATTATTATAATTTATTATTTTTTTATAATCATTTTCGGTGCCAGCTATATATTTTTTTAGTAGAACTATAAATATAATAATTATTATATTTATTTGTTTTGTAACAGTAATAACTATAAAAACAGATTTAATTATAATTATTTTATCATACAATTATAGTAATAAATATCAAACTTTTATCATAATATATATTTAATTTATTCAGTACATTAATATATACTCATTCTATTCTTCTCTAAATAGAGTTAAAGAAAATTCGATTACGCAGATTTCCAGATATTATTTAATAAGCGAACTCATTCATTTTATTGTTCACATCTCACGAGTTCGTCGTTTATGTCGTTTACCAATATGCACTCGATCCTCAACGATGAGGCCGTGCAGAAACGAGGCCGGAATTTCAAAAATCCAGGGTGTCCGCGACGATAGTCGGGTGAGTGTATTTAGCGATAACCGCTGCGATATTTAAGGAACGATCGGATCGCCACTGATGACGCCCCCGTTAATACGAGGGACGGGGGATGGTAAAGAGAGATCGTACAGTATGAGAAGGGACGAAAGGGAGGGTACGAGGACCGATAGACGTAGGCGCCGTCCAAGTTGCGCCGTTGATTGCACCACAAAGGGTGCAATTATGCGGCCCTTCAGCAATCACCGCGCATTCTGCCCGCCATTTGACCCCTCCGATTTCCCCTCTCTCAGCCGTCTCCCTTCCCGTCAGGCTCTCAGCCCCTCAAGCCAGCCAACCCGATTTTGTTCTGCAATCCGCACGAGATATATCGCTCGGCGAAGCGGAGGGCTATCGCATCTTTTTATTTAAATGCATCCCGTCGACGTGTCGACGTGTACCGGCCAACCTGAATGCAATCCGCGGGCGTCGATGTGATTTAACTCACTGTCGTGTCGGCGCCGTCGCGAAGAAATCTGTTAATGAGCGATTGTCGCGCTTCCGAGATCGGGGATGAAAGGCGTGCCTGGCTGAAAATTGGGCCGTGTACAATAGAGGTCTACAATTATCGCGCTTTCTTTCGTGCACACTACATATATGTATATATATATATATATATATATATATATATATATATATATATATATATATATATATATTTTTTTTTTTTTTTTTTTGCAGAGTAGAAATTATTTTTACATCTATCTTTGTCTAAACCTTTATA
>Ga0157364_1005705_pt1 | contig 12712 bp, 7 predicted proteins | sample AttsexASBM2_FD_111476 | JGI IMG/M metagenome (GOLD analysis project Ga0157364, IMG submission 111476) | Fungus gardens microbial communities from leaf cutter ant in Ribeirão Preto, State of São Paulo, Brazil - Atta sexdens ASBM2 | ecosystem: Host-associated > Fungi > Mycelium > Unclassified ... | reverse complement strand
TGCAAGCACTGCTGGATATAAACTCTACGCAAACTGAAAAGGAGCTTGCAGAACAGCTTGGCGTTACGCAGCAAGCCATTTCCGTACGATTATATACGAATAAAGATTGAATTTTACAAAAAAGCTCAGAACTTTTTTGTACACCTAATATATATCTTAGATATTGGTTATATCTTAGATATATTGGTCACTGAAAATAATCTTTAATCAATTTGTCGACGTAATAGTAATAATTGATTTACACACGGAAAAAAAAATTTGGTCGTGTAACTGAATTTTAATTATGACAATCGAAATTTTCTGTTTTCTAGGGATCAGAAAACTCGGTAAGAACAGAAAAATTCCTATGATAGGTTTCCGCTACTTAGACAAGAATTTTATATCAACCAAATATTAATGTTGCCTCTACTAAAAATCTAGTTTGTCAACCATAGCTCGATTATAATAACGAATGTTTATAAGTAATAAGAAACAGACGTTCTGCCACTTTGACTATTCACTCTCATTTTTAATAATTATATAGAATGGCTCGCGTTATCGGTGTTTTAGTTGCTGAAGATAGGTTTTCGATTTTTTTTTGGCGAATACCTAAACACTTAGTTCTTCAACAGCGAATATTTAGATGCTCACTTCCTCAATCGCGACCGCTTAGATGTTCACTTCCTCATCCATAAATCCACTTTCTCGTCCATATATAAGTGTTTAGGTATTGTCTATACATCCGGCAAGGCCGATATACTTAGATACCTAGACATTTAATTCCTCGACGATGAACACGTAGACATCCATTTCTTCGATGGCGAATACCTAGATATCCACTTCCTCGTCGAAATAAGGTTATATAACCGAATATTGATCACATGGCCAATGCAAATGATAAATTTTTTCTTCATCCGAGATCTCGGATCAATTTCTAACATCGTGGACACCGGACTTTAATTTGTTCGGCATCTCAATTATTATAATCGATTATATTTTATAAAAAACTAGTCAAAATTTTAACCAACGCAGCTGTTATTAACTAGTAACTTACCTATGTTATTAACGTTGGGCGAGGCATAAGCTATCAAGCGCCAAACTCGCTGGATTTGTCTGTCAGATCTTTTCATTTATAATAACAGAGAAATCATTTCTTGTCACAATTCACTACGCCTCATTTTGCACACTTTATGCGAGTAATGAAATAGTTCGCTACGATGGCAGCATACTTGAGACGGAAAATTTCAGTTCCTCTAATCAAAAGTTTGTTAATATAAACAATATTTTAGTTAATGAGAACATGTTGCTCTAATTGAAACTCAACTAACTGAATATTTCTGCCTGCTATAGCCGAAATTTTTTTCCGTGCACAAACATATTAATTTCTTATAAACTTGATTGAATTTTTCAATTTTTTATTGAAATTTATTAAAAACTTATATATATTTTTTTAATATTTATCAAAAATTTGCATTTCTTGAATTATAATACTCTTTGTTCCGATGTTAAAATATTTGATACATGCAACACATTGACAAAATAATGAGAAATAAACTGCATATTTTGTTTTTTAAAAAAATAGGTGTGTTGGAAAAGAACTGTTGGGCGGGCTTAGAAGAATATTTTAATAGTATAATAAAAGCCTTAACAGTGGAATGCGAAGAAGGTAATGGAAGTGGAGGTTTAAAAAGAAAAACGAGAAAACGACGGCGCGCAACGGGTGTAGGCACCGCATTGCAAACACATACTTCCGAACACATATCTGTGAATCATCAAATTTCTCCCTCTAACTTGTCGCACAATCATGGTAAAATGCATTATTTTGACTCTAGTTATATACAAGATGAATATTAATTCGTGTTTTATCATGGAAAATGAATATTTCACTCTCTCTTATGCTTTTTCCAGTAATCAGTAAATTATCTCCTATGATGAAATGTTAGGACACGAATTAAGATTCACCCTGTATATTGTGAATTGAATTACATGTGTTTTTTCTTTCATATAGCTGCTAATACTAGAAGTGATACCAATATAATTCTTAGTTCAATGTTACTAGTCGCTGTATTATGTTTAATGGTAATTAATGGCTTGTTGTATTATAAACTATGGGGATTGGAAGAAGCTGCTGCGTATACCATTATGGATTTACATGTACTCAAGTATATATTATCGATTTCTTTTATATATGTAGATAACATTCTTTTTCATATATGTGTTATTAATCTTCTAACTCTTTCAGAAATACGCCAAAAACTGAAGAAGATTGGATTAACCTTTTGCAACAGCAAGAAAGCTTGCACAATGTAGAAATGAGGAAATGGCAAAGAGTTTTGCATACAGCTGCACAATTGCTTAGACAAGTAAAACTTACACAAAATCAATAATATAAAAATAGGATAATGAATTTAATACAACACGATACAAAATAACGATACAAAATACCAAACATGCGGAAAAATCCGAAAAATTAAGAACTTTAAAATGCAAAATAATATTAATTATATCTAATTAAACAAATATATTTTTATAAATCTAGATCTATATACCATAATAATACGAAATATACACAAAGACATTATTATATATACGTAATTTTTTATGCTTCTTTAAATTCTTGTTAGATTTTAATATTAAATAAGTTCTGAATTTATCTAAATTTTTCCGCATTCTGTGCTCGCGCGCGTATGCGTGCGTGTGTGTAAGTAAATACTACCGTTCATAAATTTTGAATGCTTGTGGTTAAGAGCTTTTCATTCAGTGACACAAGCTGACACAAGCTTTCTTGTCAAGTAACAAAAAACAATATTTATGTCGACTTTTGTCGCCAAATGAAAAGCATCTTTTCTCTGGCAAAGTTGCGCGCGCGCGCGCGTGTGTTTATATATGCGTACGTGTGTGCTCCCATCCCAATGAGCTTTAAATGGCGGTTATGGATTTTCTAATTCCTTCAAATAAAAAAATTCTTATAAAAACATTTGAAATTCCTGAGTAGTTACTTCAGTCATATTGAATCGTGACATTTGTTTTCCAGCTAGGTTACAGAACATTACACTGTGTTCCACTGTGTAAGATACTTGTTAGAACGCAGTTAGTTTTATAGTATAACATCAGAATACATTGTAGTTTTTTATTCTTATTCTTATGATTATATTTAGCATATCAATAATAGATTTATGATTCTTATTTAGACTTAAGTTATAATTTTTTCAGAATTGATGATTTTTGATGGTGCAAAATAGATACCAAATAACTTTTTAAAAAGTTAGTAACATTGACATATTTTACACGCTCGTACTTAGATTTTTTAATGTCAAGCAGTGTAACACTGTATCACTTTGGAACACTTTGTGTAAGACACAGTGTTACATTATGTCATCTATGTACATTGTTGGAAAACACCCATCATAAGTGAGAATTATGTTATATTGGATATGGAAAAAAGTTCGTGGCGATTTTTTAGTAAAATTAAAGTGTTTTTCTTAGAGTATTGAAATCAATTTATTTAAACCAAATATGCTCCATTATTTTCTATAATATTTTGCTATTTTTGGAGCAGAGTCATAATTCCATCGCGATAGAACTTCTGTGATTTCTTATCGAAAAACTGCTTCAAGTGATTTTCAGGCCTCTTTTGAAGCTAGTTTTACACCATTAAGAGAGTTCTGCAGAGACCTAAACAAATGATAGTCTGAGGTTGCTATGTCAGGACTATACATTGTGGATGCATTAAAACTTCCCAGCCAAGCTCTCGCAATTTTTGCCGAGTCATCAAAGATGTGTGTGGTCGAGCGTTGTCGTGATGGAAGACGACACCTCTCCTATTGATTAATTCTGACCGCTTCCTCTCAATTGCTTGTTGTAATCTCTGCAGTTGTTCACAGTAGAGTTCGGAATTAATTGTTTGATTGGACGATAACAGCTCATAGTGAACAATTCCCTTTCAGTCCCACCACACACACAACATCATCTTCTTCCTCGGGTTCATCAATCCAGGTTTTGCGATTGCTTGCGCCTTCTCTCCTTTCTTTATCCACGATCTTTTTCTAATTGAATTGTCGTAGTGTCCATTTTTCATCACCAGTTATCATTCTCTTCAGAAATGGCTCAATTTCATTCCGTTTCAGTAGCGTATCACAAATGTTAATTCGGTCCATCATGTTCCTAACACTCAAATCATGAGGAATCCAAACATCGAGCTTCTTTTTGTATCCTTTGTGTAAATGATTTAAAACTGTTTTGTAGTTGATGCCTAGTTCCCTGGTAATCTCCACAGTGCTCACATGCTTATCACGCTCGACTTTTACATGATTTCATCGGACTTTTCAGTGATTGGTCGACCGGAGCGAGGTTCATTTTTCATATCGAAATTTCCAGCACGAAAGCGAGCGAACCATTTCCGTGCTGCTGATTTTGATAGAGTATCTTCACCGTAAATAGCGCAAATTTTTTCACAAGCCGCATTCTTGCCTTTATCGTAGTGATACTGCAAAATGTAGCGAATTTTTTCCTTATTTATTTCTATTTTCAAAATAAAATAACTTTTGATCCACTTCACCGATTTCAATCTTTTTCGACTCAAAATAAAGGTTAAAATGTCACTTTTTAAACGCACGTCTAGTGTTGCCGATGCGATTAGTAGTTGCCGACTACTGAGCATTTAATGCCACCTAGCGGGAAAAACGCCATGAACTTTTTCCCCACACCCAATATAAACAATATGTTATTTTTCTTACATGCCATTTATAAAAACAATTTAGATAAAATGAATAATGAAATTGCTATAAAACATTTATAAAAATTGGCTAAACTATCCTTAATTCTCCTATCAGTAAATAGTCATAAAAAACACGTAAAATGTGTTTACTAATTTTTATTCAATATGCATACGTCTATTTTCACTTAACGAAACTTTTTTGATTATTTATTAACTGTCGGGGGAAGGATAGTTCGGCTCATTTTCACAAGTGTTTTACAGCGATCTTATTGTTTTATATAAATTCTTTATTTACAAATAGCATTTTAAAAAATCAACGTGTTATTTCTCACTTATGACGTTACGATTCAATATGACTAAGGTGACCGAAAACCGGATCGAAAATCGGAAAATAGGTGCGATTCATTATGCTGATTTACAATGAGTCGATAGTCTATAGTTCTAAATTTTATCGATGAATCGGTGAATCAGTAAAGTTGACCAACGTGTATGACTAAACGACTCGCACGGAATGTAAGAGATCCGGGTTTGATTTCCGGCCGAGGCAATATTTTTCGCAATAAATTTACAGTTTTTTTAAGATTAATTTGGGAAATTTGGAAGATTTATTAATATTTCAGATTGATTGCGTTGAAAGTCCGACAATCATATCGGTACGCAATTTCTGAAATTAATTCATTTATATGAATATATATATAACAGTTTAACATTCAGATCGTAGTGATGCTTCGTATTTAAAGTAATGTATTTAACATAAACGGTCTTGTTTCCAATCTTATTGTTTGTACGACTAAAGTTCATGCCACATACAAAAGTGTAAGCTAGCGAGACGTAAACAGTAAGAAAATTGTAATATTGGATTTGCTACTGGCCTTACAGTTTCTACTGTGATTAGCCAATTTGCTTACCATTTGCGTATTACGTTTTTGTATGTGCCACAGACTTAAGAACACAATATAGTACAAAAAAACAAGCACTGAATCATAAGCAATAAATGAATTGATTACAAAGTTCGTAAGGCCATAACGTAAGCAATAGCCAACATGTTGATTTTCTTACTACTTATGTCTTATTGCCTTAAGTTTTTGTGTGTCATGGCCCTAATACGTGGTCTATAATAAGTAGTAGCAATAATAGATGAGACAGTAAGAGTAAGAAATTGACCAATTATAGTCGATATTATTCTTCTCACATTCGATTGTGATTGGTCATTTTTACTTTTACAGCCTCATCCACTACTGCTACAGCTATTATAGATTACGTATAAAGTGTCGTCTACAATGAACAGTAGCAATAGAGACTGTAGATACATTGGGAGCTTTTTCGATCCAGTTAGAAATGATCAATCAATCACTTGGATGTAATAAGGCATAAGTAAGTTCGTAAACGAAATAGTTGGAATCTATTTCGCTATCGGTAATAAACTGACAGTAATTTTTTTTCTAAAAATTTTTATCTTTGTCAAATTGCTCGTTTTTACTCAATACTAATAAAAATACATTAAAATATTTTAAAATTCTATCAAAAATAGGAGTGTCCGAATTGAAACTAATAGTTCCAAATCGGACAAAGTGTTTTTACATTTTCCATTATAGTTCACAGAAATATGTCAAAATGATCTCAAGCAAAAATGAAGGGAATTAAATGATCTTTCCAACAGCACTTTCGGTTTTAGATCAGATTTTATTTATATTATAAGATATATTATAGAGAGAGCAAAAACTGCAAATAAGTCCGATTTACCCCACTCTCCCCTATATATCGGGTGTTTAAGATCACTTGTATCATTCTTTTATCTTCGCAAGGTTCAATCGTTAAAGTATTCAGATAAAACTTGTAGAGTTTAAAAAGATCTATTTACTGATCTTATCAGTTTGACCTTGGATGACGTCGCCAAGATCAGGACGAGATCATATCCCCTTTTTCTTTTTCCTCTCTCTCTCTCTCTCTCTCTCTCTCTCTCTCTCTCTCTCGGAAACATCACATTTTTTTATTCCAGAATTTAATAGTCGATAAATGTCGAGAATTTTTTAAAACACTATAAATAGTTATTTTTTTCATTGAGTACTTTTCGAATTATAAGGCTCGAAAATACCGGTATTAGCATTACACAAGATGTCTGACCGACGACTAAAACCTCTTCTTGTCCTGGATAACATTTATCAAGATCAAGCCTATGGCACTAGATTGTTTCATGTGCCCTCCGAAATCCGCTAGGGATGCTAGATAGTAGCTTACCACAGTCCGGTAGAATTCCTTGCCGCAACGCGATACAGTTTGTAAGAGAATAAAAAAAAACCGCCTTTTATCACGATAAATACTTTATCACTTAGCTACATTTAATGTTCAATCACGTTTGATCACATTTGACCACGTACGGCAAGAATAAGCAAAAATAACTAGTGCCCGGAAATCTGGATATCCGCCCGCCCGTCAGTCATTTGTTGCATACAGATGAAGAACGATTCCGAGGTATCTATGATACGTGGGTACCCCATACTATACAGATTCTCACTTCATGGTTTATATAAGTATCCGAATTGCATGAATACTCGCATGAAATGACTAACGAATTATATTATATTACGAATAATTTAATATAATTTAATATAACAAAGCTAACACATAGAAATATTAAAAAATTGACAAAATGTATAAAAATTATTATTATAATAACATTTTATTACAAAATTTGTGATTAGATATTGATTAAACAATTTTGCAAAAGAGGAAAAAATAGAAATAAATTGCCTGATCAAGATTCCTTTCATTTTTGCACTAAAAATTTATTTTTACGTAAAATAAAATTTACAATCTCTAATAGCTTTGATTTTGACAAATTCCTTTTAAGAATAGTGCGGATGATCTGAAATACATCGCAGCCTTTTTGCAAAATTAGCCTTTTCACAAAAAGACTAGCCTTTACACAAAACGGCGCCTTTGCGAAATCAACGATCGTTCCTCAATTAGGTTGATGCACTTCAGGCTTTTCATGAACAGACTAACTCATATCAGTCTTACAGTTAATGATACACGTTCTGCAAAAAGGCTAATGAAACATCTAGCCTTTTTGCGTAAAGTCTACAATGCTCTGCCTGTTCAACGAAAGTTGTTTTGGTGGTAATTCTCCAAAATTAGCTTTCTCACCTCCGATTTCGATGAAATTAGACTCATTCGACCCATTTTTGCGTAAAATGAAAGAATCTGGCAGAAAAAAGTCAGATGCCCTGTGAATCGAGATATTGAGCGTTAAAGTTGATTAAAGTGTTACATAGTAATTACATTAATCTATTATGTGGACAATATAGTGTATAGATCGGTGTTTATTGATTTGGGACGATATAGCTGCCCCGAACAAAAAAAAGATAACATCCTAACCGTCTAGAACTTGCAACCTTAGACAGTGTCCGTTTGGAATATTTCTAACCAATGAAGATAATAGGATGTGAATCTTTTCAGAGCGGTTTTTTTTATTGTCTAGACTGCAATTTCTAAGTAGTTAGGCCCCAAGCAGTAGAATGTTTTTTTTTCTCGCACGAAATGCAAGATGCGGGTTCGATTCCCGGCCGAAGTAATATTTTTTCGCAATAAGAATTAATTATTTACAGATTTTAATATTCAACATTATTAAGATCGTTTCGAAGATGCGAATAATCAAAAATTTGTTAAATTGCTAATCAATTTAACTCATGATATTATTGCGGTAGTTTAGTGGAGTGAGTGTTTCAAGACTGAAAAATCATTTCAGCGCGCGTTTCTGAGAACTACGTACGTAGTATATAAATTTAAAAATCATACAAGCATTTAAGATCCAGCTAAACTGTTTAAGATTTTGATTTCTATAGTTTGTTTTTTTGTTCGAGACGATGTAGCCAAATTTGTAACCGCACTCACGAGCGTGGCGCAACTTCATCGCGCGTTCACCTGAAAATCGTTAATCTTAAGAATTTTAACAATGAGGAATTTGGAGAGCGAATACAGTACATTATGCTTTCAATAACTTTTTCTATGCGTATTTTTTTTGTGTATTTTTTGCTTTTATGTCTGCTTTTATGTTTGTGATATATTTGAATTTTATATTTGTATGCTAATTTTTTCTCAAAATGAAAGTTTCAGTACCGCCTACGTTAGACATTACCCAAAGCATTTGATCGACGGCTAAAACTTCTTAAATGTTATTCAGAATCATGACCTGGATAACTTTCGTCAAGATCATTGAAAATTGTTTCTCTTATTTTCATTTATAAGTAAAAATTAATTTTTAGTGCAAAAATGAAAATAATAGGAATAAGTTCCAATCACTTTGATCTTAACAAATCCAGGCACCCTAGATAATGATACTATAACTGATGATGATACTATAACTTTCAAGCCATAATTCAAAAAGTATTCAATAAAAATGAATTTTATTGTAACATTTTAAAAAACTCTTGACCACTATTATTGTAGAATAAATTCTGGAATAAAAAATAGGATGTACTTAAAAAATCGATGTAACCTTGATCTGATCTTGGCAGAATCATCCAAAGTTAAACTGATAAGATCATTAAATAGATCTTTTTAAACCCTGCAACTTTTATTTGAAATATTTCTTTCAAAAAGAAATGCTTAATTTTCGAAATATTAAGAGGTTCCTACATCTTTTTCTCTCATTTCGGACATCCTGTATACGTGTGTATGTGCATGTGTGCGCGTGTGCGTGCGTATTTGTTCTTAACATTCGTATTTTGTTTTATAGACAGAAGAATCTTTAACGGAACTACAAATGAGCATTCATCCCACTGCAACGGAAAAGATGTTCTCAGTCTTAAAACCGAACTTAAAAAGTCTCAATGCACACACAGAACGGCGAGACAAGTCAGAAATGTAAAAATCTATCTTTAAATAATTGTAGGAACATATTTTGTGTGTAAAATATTAATTATCGAATTTATAACTTTAAAAGCGTTTAGGAGCTATTATTATGTGTATGTATCGTTTCTATTATTATTATTTTAAGGTTCACGATTGTTTTCAATATATGTATAGAATAAATCAATTATAAGATACTATATGTTAAAGTTAATAACATAAATATTTACTGTTATATTGAATGTGTAAACATGATTTCTATTTAGGTATTGTGAATAATGTTATGAAACATAATAGATGATTTTTAGAACAATCCTTTGTAAAAACGACATTAATTTTTTCTCAAATAATTTCTAATATAACATTTGCAGGATTAATCAATTAAAAAGGGATAAAAAAGCCAATTAAGAGTTATGTTGGTGTATCAAAAGTTATTTATTTATTTATCGAAAATCCGCGTTTTAACTGACGTTTTCGGTCCTTCTCAATGCAAAGACATTAACCTTCCGTCAGGCGGAGTATATCAAATTAATTGAAATATTATATAAAATTGAAACATTAATTTTCCTCTAAAAAACCGCCGTGCCGTGTATCACTCAGATCAGCCGCGCCTGACGGAAGGTTAAATTAAATAATAAATTATGCATAATTTAAGATTTGGGTGAACTTCTGAAAACATCGTATCCCCGATTTTCATGAATTTTTATAGGAACATTAAGTGATGTCAAATGAATGCCCTTAAATGAATTTTCATCGACACGAAGATTTAACGCCAAAAATGTTTGAATGACGTTAGTAGAAGTTTGTATTTATTATTTCTAGTATATTACATATTTATCGCGTTTATAGCAGTTGGGAAGGATAGATATGAATGAATATAGATATACAGAAGAAAAATATAATACTCTTACCCTTACCTCCCCCTGATTAGGGGCGCGCAATTTCCACGCGAAGCAACTCCTACCCCAACTTCCTCCCCCTGCTTGGGGATGCGACTTTCATCCAAAGCGACTCCTATCTCACCTTTCCCCTGCTTAGTGTGCACGAAAGCGACTTCCCGTCTCAACTCCCTTCCTGCTTCAGAAGCGTCCGACATTCCACGAAATGAGTTTCATCTCACCGCCTCCTGTCTAGAGACGCATGAAAGTGGGATAGATATCTTCTTAGAAATCAAAGTTAATATCAAAGTTCTTCTCAGAAGTGATTTAGAGTGAGCTATGTAAAAATAATTCATTCAGGTATCTAACTTTACTTAAACCTTTTTGACATTAAACCTTGTCAAAAATCCATTTGAAAACATTCATTTGACGTCATTTAAAGTGTTTCTACCAAAATTTATGAAAATCGGAGGTACGACATTTTCGAAAGTTTATCCATCGATCACAAATTAAAATACAAAGTAAAATATGAAACATATCTGGGGTCATTTTTGTTATCATAATGGAGTTAGTATTACAAAAGTGTGACGTAAGTCCAGTTGTGACAGATGGCAGATTGACCAATGTGCACCAATATAACACCAGACGTTTTGATAAAATAATGATTCAAACCATTGTAATGTTCCAATAAATTATGTGTCGAACTATAGAAATAATATAGTAACCACTAACTGTTAACAACAGATATTACATACCTTAATTAATTATAAGCAAGAAATATAATTATTGTGCCTCAGACTTGTATAAGATATTTAAAATCGACTTACATGAAAATCGTTGGTGAAACAATTATTGTGTTTATATCTTACAAACTTGAAACTGTAATGTACGAACTAAATCCGAATGATAATTACACAGAGTAAGACCTATTAGTTTAAGAGAACAAACGAAGATAAATATATAAATAACTAATAAATTTATACACAGCGTGATAATAGTAAGATTAATTAGCTTTTTTATCTCCTTTTAATTAATTCATTCTCAGAGCCCTATAAAATGTTTAATTATATTTGCAGAATTAATATAATATACAAAATATCTGGAGACAGAATAACGATTTTGATTATTTAATCAAATGAAATATATAAAATAATAAGGACATAACATTTACAGAATGTGTACGTGGAGAATATTTCAGAAATTTATTTTTCCTCTGGTTTATTGAATACAAGCGTGTATGCGCATTTGCCGCAGTAATGACGATCTTCCATTGCTGCCATGAATACACCAGCGCCGCACTGTTCCATAGGGCATTCTCGTCTCAAACGGTGGATTTTTCCATTTTCATCTACCTGTAAATTATTTTTATAAATGTTCAATTTTATATACAACATTAAGAGGATGCTAATATGTCCGTTTTATCAATCAAACGCAATAATTTTTTAACCAATTTTTTCCCTATGTATTTACTTTTGAAAATTTTTAAATTCTCCAAAATTAATGTATAAACAATAACAACGCAACACGGGCTAAACGATTTAATATGAAAGACGAACAAAAATTGAAAAATTACAGTTTGTTATTGACTTTTAGCGATTTGTCACAATATACAGGATGTCCCATTTTAAAAGATCCACTCAAATATCTTAAAAAGACTGCGTTAAATCGAAAAGTATTTATTAATGTTGTTAATAAAAGACTAAAAAATTTATTTGTAAATAAATCTAGATTTGTGAATTCGTTAGAAGAAGAAAATAAGATTAATGTAAAAAAAAGATGTTGCAATCCCTTTTGTAAGGAGTTAGCAACATCGACTTTTAATAAAAAAAAATAACCATTGGTTTTCAGACTGCAAGAAACAATTGTTTATTTTCTTTTCATAGAGTTCTAAGAATTTAGAATTTTTTCAGAATTTTTTAATACTGTATTTTCTCATGTTAATAAAAATGAAAAAATGCATACTGAAAAAATTTGATAAAAAATTCGTAGAGTTCTATGAAAAGAAGATAAATAATTTTCGTCTCTTGCAATTTTCGGCAATTTTTAGTAATTAATATTAGTAACTATTACAAAAAATTATAGATGGACTTTTCTTCTCAGTTTAGTCTATTCTGCCCCTATGCGAAAGATTTATCATTATTTTGAAAACACCCCATATATGATTATTACTAATATTTTAGAAAAACGTCGATCTTGACTGACAAACGAAGATTTATTTTTTAAGAAAAAATTTTTTATACATCTGACTACATTTTATTAGGTATACAACTTTGCTTCCGCCGTTTTT
>Ga0157364_1005704_pt1 | contig 12713 bp, 12 predicted proteins | sample AttsexASBM2_FD_111476 | JGI IMG/M metagenome (GOLD analysis project Ga0157364, IMG submission 111476) | Fungus gardens microbial communities from leaf cutter ant in Ribeirão Preto, State of São Paulo, Brazil - Atta sexdens ASBM2 | ecosystem: Host-associated > Fungi > Mycelium > Unclassified ... | reverse complement strand
TTAACAGAAAACGGTAAAACAGATTTGATATTGAATATCAAAAAAGAAGTTCCAAGACTTTAAACGGGAAAGAAACTTACAGGTCTCAGAAGAGGTTGCAATCGTGTTAAGCACATAACAATAGCCTCTATAAGATTAATATCGTTAAAACTTTCGAGCGCCTTCATCAATATCTTCAGTAATTGTTTCATATCTTGATCCGTTATACTTTTGCTGATACAACCAAAGACGATGAGAGCTCTCGGCTGCAAAGCTGGATTTAAGCAGAAAGCAAAGTTCTTCGCTAACGAAGTCCACGTTTTTAACCAATCGCATTTCGGAATATCTCGCATGCAAGCCTCTATAATCTCCAAAAGAGCGTCAGTTATGACTTCCAAATTGGGTAAATAAAGTCTCTCTTTGTCCTGCGTTCCGTGCGAGCTTCTTTGATCACTACTGAGCCACTTTTCATTCACGGATTTATTGCTGGAGTTCGGATGTTTGTAAAAGGCTGTGCCAGCAGCAGATTTCACCTTGCTGATGCCGAACAATAGGTAAAACTTGGGCAATGAGAACTCGTCTAAACTCATCCGTAATATCCTATGTGTATCTTCGGAAAAAGCAGGCGAACTGCATGTGCATAATGAATGAATAATGTTGATCACTAAACCATGAGTGGAAGCTCGCATAGTCAAACTACCAGAACATAAGAGCAACGTCACTGTATGAAAGAGATGTGGCAAATGTTTCCCTACATCCAGACAGTTATTAAAGGATAACATCAAAAGATATCTCGCTAGGATTGCTATGTCGCTCCACATTATATGCTGTTCTAATTGTGTCGTCGGCGACATGCACGTTTTGTCTACTATTCGACACACTTTATTAATCACTTTCTTGGCGACCAGTTCCACATTACCGGACGCTAGAGCAACAGCAGTGTCAGCCATAATCTCGGCCATCGGCGAACCTAAGCCATATCGTGTGCTACGTTGAAGAAAAATATCGAGAACACAATCTATCAGTTCTGGCAACATGCCGATTGTGCTCCAGATCTTAGCCTGTATACTCGGATACATTTCAATTTCCTGAACAGTTAACGTAATCAAATCGTCCAAGATCTCTGTAACTTGTTTCTGCCGCTTGCTTTCGTCGTGGGGTTTGTAAAATCGCACGAGATTGCTGAGCCACGGCGTCATATATTCCAGGCATAAATGTTTCAGTTCAATGGTCGATTCTCTGAAGCCTTGTATGCATTCTTTGAGAAATTCGAGCGTGAGATGCGGATCGTTCGCTGCCAAAGTCTCACTCAAGTGCTTGATAAATATAGTGTTATTCGATGGTATGCAGATACCGGACGTCTCCAACAATTGACCCTCTATTTTCAAGCCAAACGTTGCTGTGAGCGCGCACAGGTGATTGTACGCAGCAGTTCGAAGATTAGGATCAGGACTACCGAGATTCAGTAAAGCCATGTTCAGTAGAGTACCGGGCACATCTTTAGGCCTGATTTTCGAGTGAACGGACAAGGAGTTCGGATTCGATAGAGTCCAGCGACTTCTAATGTGAGCTATATTCTGAACGATGATGCCGCAATCATTGTGAGCGAAAGTCAAAGGTCCTGCTTCGTTGGAAATGCTTAGCACAAATGAATTGTCATCCACTAAGCAAACTTCTTCTATTTCGGACGCGTAATAGACATCATTTAAGAGAATGGATTGCGATAACACTTTAGATCTATCTATATGCGTTATCTGTAGTGTCGTTGGTCCGATCTTCACGGTCACCTTCATTTCTTTATGAGATAGTTTCAAGACGCCAATGAAGATTTTCAAGTCTTCATCCAGAGATAATGTTGCTCCAGGTAATTTTTGTTGTTCGACATCGATCACGTCATTTAATTTTCCTTGGCCATCGATGAAAACAATTTTTCGATTACCTTTCAATGGTGCCAAGATACTATCATGATACTTTGTGTATTCACGTACCCAGTTATTACAATTATAAATGTATACCGCGTGAAGATTTTCATAAGCTGCCGCAGGTAGAACGTAAAACCATTTTTGCAAAAATTCTGTCCTAAACCGATTATCTGAACACGTATGAGTAAGATCGACAACTACATCATATGGAGAATGATAAAAAGGTTTTAAAGTTAGAATGACGTGATATATCAGTAGATCGCCATTCGTTTCGCCAAGTCTGAAAAAAACAAAATTTAAATGATAAATTCTTCGCTATATCTTGACCGTTATTTTATATCTTATAATGACTTGCGCTTACTTGAATCGTCGTGAAATGTAGTAAAATACTGGATAGCCTTGTTTGCTGGTGCCTGCTTGATAAAAAATATTCATGTTTTGGATACTTTTAAATTCTTCTCTCTCGTGCATATTATATTTCATCATGATTTCTTCAAAATTAGTGGACGACATGTCTTTATTCGCCCATCGTGACATGCGAACGTAAGTAGTAGAAAAAAGCGAACTAAAATTCAAACATGGAATCAATTGTATTAGCCACCACGATGATGACGTAATCAAAGCGAGAATAATAATTTTAGAACTCACTGGGAATCCACCGGTTTATGCTCGGGTGGCCCAAGATATGCTAATAACGTAGCCATTTTATCAAATGGTCTCCTTCCGACAGCTTTATGATCTCTACTACTACTAAGATAGTCTCCAATTTTTTCTTGATGATTCCACAACAACCTGTGCAACGCCAATACATTGGCATCCGAAACGAATGACATAGGGTGACTGGTTTGATCAATTGTTTCACAATCCGATGCTATCTGTATGATAAATCGTCGACCAATCTCAAAATGCGTTCTTAAGAAATTGTTAAAAGGCAACATATGCTGCTCCTTGCTAAATTCTACATGATTTGCAATATTCTGCAATATCTTTGACATAAGCATTAGGCCTCGCTTAATTTCATGTGGTACTGGTTTATTTATGATACCAGACTCTTGGGGTGAGACGATTGCAGGATTAATGAAACGCAGAAATATCACCGTTCCTACGGCTACAATGTTACTTTGCGGAGATTGTGGAAATCTCTTGCATAATACTTGATACAGGCAATGACACATAGAGCGTAACTGCGGAGGAAACCTGAAAAGAAATTTTGAATTTGAGCGTTTCGTGACTTTATCGTAAGTTGTAATAATAATTATACTTACGTATCTGCCGATGATACGATAGCATTGAACACTTTTTGTGTCAACATAATTAAGTTTTCACCGTTTTGTTCAATATTTTCGCTAGAATCAATCCTTGCACTATCTACTTCAAAATGAATTGTTGAATTATCCAGTAAAGGTGTAATGAGAGGCTCGAGTAAGCCTTGCAAGTAGCTGGTGCCATAAATTTTAAAGCAGAAGGACATGATTTTACTTCCCAGAGTATTACCGCGAAAAAGAGTCTGTATACAATCAGTTAGCTCGACTTCTCGGTAGAGCATATTCCATAATAATGGTGATAACAAATGTTTTGCGTCAAACAGTGTCACGAAGACACGCGCCAACTCATCCATTTGATTCGTCGTCACTACATTAGCCAGTGCCATGGCGATAGGCAATTCGCCTTTATCACTGATCATTGTAACAAGTTGAACTAACTGTTCGTATCTGTCCGCTAGCACAGTTTCGGCAAGAGTATCAAATTCCGTGCCCTGTTGAAGAATTTTAGTCAACACTTCCATAAATGCGGCTCGTGTCTGCAGATCTGTGTTGTAGCCCAAATCTAAGTAAGAAAAAAGTTAAAGTTTAATGATAAAATCATTAATTTTATAGATAGAATAACTGAAGAATTGTCTAAAAAAGTAAAATAGTAAATAAAATTAAAAGCAACAGACTTGTTTTTTAGGACTTAGATTTGTATAATCCATTCTTTCAGAAAACTTTTGAATTAAAACTATGTAAACTGATTTATTACGTACGTATGGAGTGCCTCAAGCCACTGTCTATATTAGCACTAAGAAGATTACTCATAGCTTGAATAGCAGTATTGCGCAAAATGGTTACTTTGTTAGTCGTTAAAGTAGGCCGAGGCACAACATCTTTGTCTTTTGCTGTTGATGATGGACCGTTACAGTAGTTCATTAATTTCATAAACAGCGTAAAATATTTCGAAAAAAGTTCAGATTTTGCTTCCATCAAATCAACACGATCAGAATCTTCAGGTTGTAGAGGCAATTCACGTAACAATGCTCCTACTGCTTCCATGCTAGCTTGATCCAAATCTCTATATAAAGTTGAAGATTAAACAGATTGATGGTCATAACTTTTTTTATTTTCAACATACAAATGTATATGAAATAAAAATAAAATATTTACGTGGCATAAGTTAGGATATCGTTGGCAGTTGTTGAAGAATGAGGATGTGTACACATTACCCACTCAGTTAAATATTCAACTAGTTTGTTACGAAATTTCAACTCCTGTCTAAACGCAAGATCGTCCCGTCTCTTCATCATAGCTTCAACTAGCTGGCATAATTTGGTTTTAATTAAGATCGAGTGCACCGTCTTGTCCAAGTGCCTGACGTATCTAACGATTGCCAACATCATGCCTTCGATGCTAGTCACTCCAAGATATTCCGATGGTTGATCCGTCGTTGAATCCAAAATATTTTTCATTATAAATATAGTGTGCTCAATAAATTGTGTGTTTAAATCCGAAATCACTACATGACCATGTGGGTCGAAGAATTTCTCAACAAAATTTTTTATCTGATCAAATAATATTGGATATAGAGCAGGACTCATCTCGTGTGCGACCAACTCCTTTACATGTTTCTGTATTTGATTACCAAGTTTCTCATTGTTGCAAATTAATAATCGTAATAAGTTAAATACGAATTGTGTCACTGGACAACATTGTGCTTCTTGATTAGAATTTGATGAAGAGACAGAATCCTGTTGTTTTATCAAACTCTTTTTATGCTCCGGATTAAAAGGGAATACACCATTTGGTGGTTTATTAGGTGAACGACGTTGTAGACATACTCCACCCAAAGCGCAAAGAAACCCTGTCATGTTAGCCCACTCGTTAATTTGGTCTTCCATTTCGTGTTCTGAATTTTGGTGCGCCGCTCTCCGTTTTACATTGCCGCGACAAAACGGCTCTACCTGTACATCTTCAGTTTTGCTTTTAGGATAATTGGACAACTGCCGTGAAGTCGCTTCCCAATTTCTAAATGTTTCTTCCCAAGCCTAAAAATATGAACGTAAAATCTGTCAATTAAGGAAAAAACTATGTTTGATGTTTGTGTTAAATATACAATTTATATCATGTTGTTTTACATGTATATGTAGAGATAGATTTCATATTACACATAAATATGAAATATATATATATATATATATATTAATGTACGTACTGGTTGTACACCATTTACGCAATGTTCTATCTTTCTCAATAAAGATAATATTTTCTTTTGTAATGTGGCACGCCCTGAAATAAAAAGAAATATTAAAATCTTGCATCAATACAATTTCTTCATTTAACAATCAATTTATTAGAGAAACAACAATAAAAATATAAAAATAATGAACAAAATTGGAGACAAAGACTCACCGTAATTATATTCCTGATAATATAGTCTAGTCTCCCCGTGGGCTATTATCATAACAAGATTTTTAATATTCTACTACAGATGAATAAAACTATTTTATTAATTAAATTAGAAAAATGGATTCAAAGATTCACAAGTGAATCTGGGAGAACATTTCTCTCCATCTGTTCTGAAAATATTCTCATAAAATCTCGTTAGAGAAATAAAACTCACCAGAGATCAATACGGTCGAAGCTTGTGCCAATTCTAAATACAGCTGATAATTGGGAAGCAAACAGGTCACTGCTACTCCATCGCTGCCACAAAGAATTTCAGCTTCTTCGCATAATAATGCAAAACAGGACATGGATACCAAAACAGCCTCTATGTCTATGCTCCATAAATATATCAAACACATGACCTGGACACATTACAAGTTTCGGAAATTAATTTTAATTGGACATATTTTGCAATAGTTAAAAGTCTGTACCTCAAGTTTAACATGTGCTTGTTTGCTAATCACAACGTGGCTCTCCACATTCGCGTAATCTTTGTATTGAGAAAGGAAAGCATTTCTGCAACTCAGTATCTTGTGAAGCCATTTGAGTATAGTTGTGTAATTGAAAATTTGATGTTGAATCAATTTCTGAGAGATTGAGAAGACGACTTGTGAACTGGCGTCCCAGAAAGTATCAAGCGGCGCTTCTGGATTCCATGCTTTGATCTTATCTGGATGGTGTAGCTCTAACAAAGCCTCCATCGCTTCATGGGCAATATCTGGCATTGTGGGCTGATGGACTAATGAGACAAGTCCATTAATCAGCTCTAAAGTGGACTTTTGTATTTCATGACCAGCTGTGCCGTAATTCTGTAAAATATTAAATTAATATAAGAGTCATAGGTATCTTTTCTATCTATTGATATTTAGTCTATATTTTATATCTCAACTATTGAGATACTGTATATGCATATGTTTTTTTAATTATTAATTAAGTATACATGAGTAGCAAATGTTATATTTGAATTTTTCATCGATATTCTACTGTAGACGCTTATATTCACGATCGTCTCATATTAATTTATTAATAAAGAACGCACATGCAACATTAACATAGGTTCCACGTGAATGAGTCGCACCAACGCCAACAACAAGTTTTTAGAATTGGCCATCTCTTCTTTAGATTTGAGAGAAAAATTATGAATCATGCGCAATGGCGTATTACTACAGTTCTGCGTCATTTTGTTCAGGGTATCAGTAAACATATTTCTGAGGTCTGTGCCATATGAATATACAAGACTGGTCTCTGGCCACCACGATAATCTCGGCTGTGTAAAGATTCTGAAATATGACATCAAACTTGATCAGACTTGCCAACAAGATTTACAAGATTCTCGTGATCACTATGAAAAGAAAATATTTTCGACACTTACTTGTACAATGAGCTGACTAGGACGAATTGGTACGGGTAGTTGACATTCAAACAAAGCTTAAAGATAGCTTCGTTGTTAACTGGATCGATACGAAAAGAGCTGACGTAGCAATCGATCATCAAATCGATGTCCTGCGCGCTATAATTCTGTCCGCGTGAAAATTGTTTCGAAGGATTGAAAAGAAGGTTCATTAAATCCTCCATCAGTTGCTTCGCCAGAATTAGGACGACGTTGGTAACAGAATCGTTGCTAACATATGTCGCTGCTTTGATGAGATTGACGCATGTGACAGCAGCAGCCTCAGACAACTGGCGACTAGAAGAGCTACCGTGCATTCTTAGATTACGCTTCACGTTGTCGATGAACTGCTTCTTCTTCGAATACCGTGGAGAATCGGGTGATCCAGTGTCGGCGTTCACGATCTCCAACACCTTGGGCGAGAGTATTAATAACATCACCTGCAACGGCCAAACGGAGACTGCGCGACTTTTCTTCTCGGCGACAAACGTGTCGAGAATGTCGAATAACTCCTCACACGCCTTACTAATATCCTCGTTAGGCTGCCTTTGCAAATCGGTAAACTCCTGCGAATACGTATCCATCCAATTCCAGATAGCTTTCTCCAAAGGATTCACAATCACGAGATACGCTGACTTCTTGCCAGTTAGTTGCCGGACTTTCTGTATAATTTCTGCAACAATAGCGCGTGAACGCGCGCGTAAGTATGTAATAAAAATTTTGTATTATGCGATCGTGATTAATAATTAATTACCATTCAGTAGTCTGGTTAATCTATGGACATCGAAATTGATATACTGCATCAACTCAATGTCACTATAATCTGAATTCTCATCCCCGCTATTGGGCAATTCCTGAAGCCTGGCAGATATCCGGTTAAAAACAGCGTTGAAGAAATTCAAACTTAAAGCGAACAGTACTTTGCTCGCTAAATCCCTGATCATTTTCGTCTGTGGACTATCGTAGGGCATGCCTGCAAAAAATTACAATTATCCCTGATGATTCAACTACTAAACATGCACTTTAATTCTCGTGTGATCAGATATGGTATATATATATATATATATATATATATACTATATTTGATCACATATTTTTCTATGTGTGTGTATATATATATATATATATATATATATATACACACACACACATAGAAAAATATTATTCATCAAGTTTACTTTCTTCGTTTTTCAAGTAATGCTTATCTTTAATAAAGAATATTTTTTGATAATAATTTTAAAATATATTACAAATTTTGAAATTTTGAGAAACATTCATTATATACTTAAAATAAGAATTTATTTTCTTTTGAAAAGTATTATAAAATTAATCGAAGAAGTGACTTCATATAATAAAAATATGTTTTAATTATCTCATAATCTTAACTGAAGTATTAAATTATTATAGAATTCAGAATATTATAGAATTCAGAATATATTTTGAATAAATTTAGTGTTTGTGATGAACTTATGATATTCCCTAAAATCTTTTAGGGGGAGTGGAATCTAATTCTAAAGAATGATAATTGAGTCAGTATTGAAAAAGAATGGTTCAATTGGTAATTTTTAAAAATGAAATTTACAGTTAGATTCCACTCCAAAAATTTTAAAGAGTACATTTATGAATATATAAACTTTTAAAGTTAAAACAAGTAATTATTACTTGTGTACAGTATGCATTTTTCTGTATGTATAAATCGATTCTGTAAACGTTACAAGGTCAACTTAAGTCAACAATTTTCCTTGTTTCGCTCACCTATGAACTGGCATATCTCCCGAAGCAACAATTTTACATTCATCGCCTCTTCGAATTTCGTTGTGTCCTTTGGTGTATTTGCCAAACACTTTTCTAGCGTGTCCAGAACGATAATGATGGACTCCTGCCGATCTTGCTCTTTGGATTGGAACGGCCGCTGACTGCTCGTGCTCGGTGTAAGCTCATTGACTCGCTGCAGCATCTTCGTAAGACCAGATATAACAAGAGAGAAACGGAACCGAGAGATCTCTATTAGACATCTCTTGCTCCTCTTTTCGTTCACCCGAGAATGAGGACTTTCGGGACCGGAACGATATGGCAGCTGTATTCAAAGAAGTGATCTCTTAGACAAAGATAAACTAACAAAAAATGTACAATGTAACAAAAATAATTTAAGTATGTATGTTGAGATGAGTAGTGAGTATTGTTGGATGAATCCATTTTCATTTCCCGTGGGAGATTATCAGGATGGAGGACCATGAAAGAGACCATTAAAAGTGAAACAGAAAAATCTTCGGAATAATGATGGCGACAAATTGCCTGGATATTGGGAAACATCAATTTATATACTCGTTCGGCTCAATCGATTCCGATATTTCCCTTTTATTCGGCATATCGGGCAGCGCGGTTGAGTTGTGCGTACAGGGAATACAACTTTCATTCATATACCCATCCCATTCATCGACTTGTATCAAACGTACGAACAGTAAGAGAATTCTTTCTTTTTTTACCGTCATTTTTGCGGGGATGGGCAGACACGAGTGCAGAATCTTGTCCTGTAACTTATTTGATATACTTGGAGATTGACTGTCGAATATCGTTCTTAATATATCATGAATAAAGTGCTCTACACGAATTTATATATCGCTTGTAAATAACGGATTTCGTAATTGGAGCACACAAACACATAAAAGCATTTCCTCAATTATATTATTCTCACGCTAATCAACGAAATAGCGTTCATGAATCATAAATGCTCGTTGCTACCATTGCTACTACTGTAGATTATTTTTAACCTTGATTTAACTTATTTTTCATCTTTATCTCTCTATTTCTAAGAAATAAAAAAGGATAAAGAGCAAATTAAAACGAGATTCAAGTTAAACTACGTTGGTAGAAATGGACAAAAGTCACACGAGCTTTCACTTCGCACCCCTAAATAGATACGTTACTGTATATACACCTTGATTGAGCTGCTCTTACGAGGTTGACTGGAGGCGGAGGGGGCGAAGGTCAAAACGTACGAGGGGAGCCGGGGGAGGAGGGGCCATCTTTGCAAGAATGCATCTTTTCATGAATGAACGAATCAAGGAGGGAAGGAACGACATCGTATTCTCGGGCACGGTGATACCCCCCCCCCCCATTTTATCGATACGCGCTTAAAATATATCATCGTCTAGCACGATTATAAACGATTGTTTCTTTTTTTTTCTTGGAAAAGACAAATCATAGGTATTCGAAAAACCTGTTCAGTTTCTTTTAGTCACGTCTATTGGCAAACATTAGATCAACAATTATCACATGATGGTTTAATAATAGGAAATCTAACATGTGGTACCTCGAAATTGTATCAGACTTAGAGAATTAAATAAGATAAGATAAATTGTAATAATACTTTGATTAATAGGTTGTTTTATATTCCGTAAATATTATTTAATATTTGATTTATGTAAATAAATCTATCTTTTATACTTATTTAAATATAAGATTCTGATGTGCCACTCTTCATTACAATAATATTCCAAAATTTTCGATTAAATTTTATTATTTCATTTTTGTCTTTATTGTTCAAAAATTAAATATTAAATGATCGATTTCCTTATAAAATTCAATTTATATCATACCCGAAAGTCACACGCGATACAATTTATACATGTAGAGATGTCTTGTAAATAAAGCAATACATAAAGCAATAGGAATCTTCCAGAAAACTTATGTCTGAAATATTGACACAAGATACAGATAATTACAAACAATCTTCCTTATGTCTGTACATAACGATGCTTTGAAAATATTATAACATATAGTAATTGCTATTATATTCTAAATATTTGAGCAGTTGACGAGGATGATCTCTAATCGTTGAATTATTTCTTATGCCGTGCTCGCTCCAAATATCGTACACATTCCTGATACCTAATTCTCAAGTTCAAATTCAGCACGTATTAGGAGACAACGTTGACCAACTCATAAAACCGGCTATCAGTCGCATTCTTCGTTCTTGCAATCGTTGTTTCAGAAAGTCCGAACATTTGTTCGAGAAAAATCATCCACTACCCCGCGTACCACAACGAGTAGCGATAGAGCTCGAAATTCGATACCCGGAGAGGGGGGGGGACGCGAGTATGGCGGCGAGTACCGACGCTACCGGTGTAATCCCAAGACGCACCCATGAAAGGCGTTGACGAGGAATCGACGAGCAAACGGGCAAGTATTGTAAATGCATCGTGGATGTGACATTAGAGGAAGGAGGAGAAGGAGGAGAAGGAGATGGTGGCCGTACACTGGAAGAAGGTGGCGAGAGCGAGACGAATCGAGAGGAAAGGAGAAGGAGAAGGAGAGGGCGAGCACGAAACGAAACAATCAGGAAACGAAGACAAAGAGATCGACGCTTCTCGCATCGGAGCATTGCTAATCTCTCACCTGATCCTCGAAACGCGTGATCACTAAATTCGCCCATTCCCCGGGCTTTTGCGTCCCCATTTCCGTCCGAGGTTCACAGGCCGTTACCACGTATCACGAATCGCTAACTCGCTACGAGCTGCGACCTTACGTCATCATTTATGAACGTTGAACTGAACGATCATCACCGCAGATCTCCGAATCGCCCCCGTTGGGAGGGGCACTTATGGTGGTAGGGCAACGAAGATGATCGAGTGTAGTCGGAGATATACGATCACCTCACCGACGCACCAATTGTGCGCTATGTGTTCAGGAATGTAGCAACAAACCGAAGGATTCATTATATAAGAAATATATTCTTTAGATTTTATTCTTTAGAAAAGAAGTTTTGCTTCTAAAATAAAAAAGAAAAAGAAGAAAAATTGACAATTTTTGATTACAATATAATTTTCAAACATCAATATAATTCTATTATATATTACATTTTCTTCATGGCTATTTGCTTGTTTAAGCATTCACTCTTCGTTAAAGCATTCACTCTTTTTATCTTATGATTTTGTACAATTTTATTACGTTATATTAATTGTGCTGTTTCAAACGATAAAATTTTCTTATTCATTGGGGAGAATGTTACATTTAATTATATACAAGTAATCTATTGAGAAACTACAGGGGATGATAACTTCGTACATCCCTGATTCGGTCAACGCTGGTGCATGATCACCCCTCCTTGCAACCACGTCATTCATAACTGTGCAACACGGCCTTGTACCCGGGACAATTGCCCGTACGAAAATTCGATCACGTTAAGTGCGATATTGCAACGTGGATGTCCTTTCATATGCTTCATTTTGGTCAGTACATTAAAAAGTCACAATCTCTATTCTATAATCTTCGCCAAATTTATATGCGTAATTATTTTTAAAAATTAACATATCATATAATTATATTGTTCATTTTTATAGATATTTATTAAGAAATAATATAATATGTTATGTAATAAAATTTGAAAAATTTAAATACAATAATTATATATAAGATAAATAAAATAAAACATTCATCTTACTGTTTAATATCACAACAATCACTACGAAACAATACCATATATGATTAAGATAATCATCGTTCAGTAATCACATAATTTAAAAAAATTCTTTTTTCAAATAATATTTCAAATTCTTTTCTTTATCTTTGTCTATTTAATATTTTCAAAGTATCCCTCCCCTCCCGCTCTCTCTCTCTCTCTCTCTCTCTCTCTCTCTCTCTCTCTCTCTCTCTCGTTCACTCCACTTTTTTAACATATATATCTCTTTTTATATATAATTTTACTATTAATAATAAAAATTA
>Ga0157364_1005703_pt1 | contig 12713 bp, 4 predicted proteins | sample AttsexASBM2_FD_111476 | JGI IMG/M metagenome (GOLD analysis project Ga0157364, IMG submission 111476) | Fungus gardens microbial communities from leaf cutter ant in Ribeirão Preto, State of São Paulo, Brazil - Atta sexdens ASBM2 | ecosystem: Host-associated > Fungi > Mycelium > Unclassified ... | reverse complement strand
ATCTTTTTTATACTCCATACCTCAATTTACATTAATATCGTGAGAAGCAAATATGATTTATAAAAGACTAAAGAATGGAATTTTTTTAATGTCTCAATTAGAAAAATATGTTCTTTTAATAGTTTGTCCTGTAAATTAATTTTAGATTAATATCGATAGTAATTTCATCGCTTAATTTATCATTAAAAAGTGTCGAGGGTTTTGGAACATCGCGTTTATTTTTAGAGTCCATAAACTCGCATTGCCTCATAATTAGGTGTATTTCGTTGTAATTACGAGTATCTCATGGGACATAATCCATGGCACCGCAGTGCCCTGCAATATGCGGTATAATTCATTTTAACATTACGTTACTTCGCACGATATTATTTCAAAGAGACATTAATTATCATTTTATTTAAAACCAATCTTTTGTATAAATTATTTTTCACAATCTTTTTCATTATCGGTCGAGAAGTTAAAAGTTTTACATGTTTACTGTTTACGTTTACGACTTTGAACGCAAACAATGCGTTATTTAATTTGTGCCGTTAATTTCAAAAGAGTACATTACATTACTGTTATTTTCTTGTTATCACGCGATTACCCCATGCAAGACAAATCCAAGGCATCTCTGACTTGATTCGACTTGGCGTCTGACTCAGCTACGTTGTCCGGGTATTCGCACACAAGGAACGTCATGCATCAACGGCAAGAAAGGAGGGATTACTGTAATCATGAAGAATGGTGTAGAATCTTGGCGTCCCGGTTACACATCTCTCTAATGACTTTTCAACAGACGTCATCGCTATGCGATCCTATCTATTTAGAGCATAGGTTTCACATTTTTTTGCTGATTCTCATACATAGCTAACGCTTACCCTTTGAAATCTCACAATCTGCAGTTTTGCTGCAGGTATAAAGAAAACGAATTTGCATTGAAAGTTTTTATTTTCTTTCCATCTCTTTCTTCTTTTTAGCCTTTTATATTTCAGCGTAATCTCTGAATACACCGAAGCCGACCGTTCGACTTCCGTTCTCCCTAGTGCTTGAGAAAGCGTTGGCGTTATCGGTTCACGTTAATCAAATTGCATCGTCACGGGAAGAAAAGGCGAACGTTCTGTATTTCAAATTAGTAGTTAGCAACTTATTCCTGCTCCTCCCAGACGGCGAGAAGAGCAGATAAGATGTGCATTGAATTGTGTAAGGTACAAATACGGAGGAATATTCCTTAGGGGTTCTCTGAGATAGTAGAGGTACGTAGCTGCTAATTATGAAAGCATCATCCAGCCCTTGGCGAAATTGCACGAGTGCAATGGTGAAATTCGTGGATGGTTATTAATATCACATGAGATATCCACATTTCTTGGCAGTTACGGCGAACATCGGATTAAGAGCGCTCCAGAGATGAAACGGGATTTCTACGGCATGAATGCAAACAGATTTTCTTAAACAGCGAAAAGTAAATTGCGCGGGATTTTCCCGTGGTACGAGAGTGTCGAATTAATTGCATTACGCACGGGATGCACGTCGACATGGACGACGTAGTTGGCGTTTAGCCGGAGATACAGGATCATTCTACGCGGAACTATTAGTGACCTTCATGACGACCGAAGTGAAAAGAAACATACAATCGGGAATACGTTCTCGGTGCTTGCATTATCTGTCATCATACCCAAAGGCTTCCAACTCAGCTTATCCTTTCATGTAGGAAAGACGAACGTCCTTTCATTTCCGAGATGAAATTTCTATTGACGATCGCTGGTAACCTAAGAGCTTGTGAACGAAATTAGTAGCTTCACCGTTTACGTGTGAACCAATAACTTAAAAACGGCTCTCCGAGTGACAAAGGAAACGATGTATCTCAATTTACGATAAAATTTAGTTTACAAAATATTATTAAATATCATGAAATATCACAGAATAACAAGGAATTATTATAAATTATAATTCCAACTGTCAAGCGTTCGAGACACCGTGACAGCAGAGGAGAGATATGAAATTAGCATAAAATTCTTGATAAAATTCTTCGTTGGTCTCCCCGTTTCAAGATAATCTCATTATCGCGAGATGCGTGCCATTGCTTTCCGCAAGCGCTTGAATAATTTTACGACAAGACGGCATCGCCATCTATCTTGGTCGGACGAATATTAAACCTCCTCTCCTCAAAAATACAGCGTAAGTCGTATGCTAACATTTCATGCAGCGCAATGTCGTATTTTACGCGGCCATCTCGCAGAGACCAGGCGAAATAGGAGCAACGATGGGATAAAGCGGAAGAAAGACGTCGGCGCGAATGAGAGGGGTGCACTTGTGTTTCTACGTCAACCCCCGTTGGTGTGCGACTCTGAATGACCCTAGCTCGTGCATCGTTGGCCGAAGGGGTGCTTTTTCTATTTCTTTTCACTCGATCGTGACACATTCCGCTCGGAGAGTGTAGGTGCGACGCCGGTTTAGCGACGGCACGGTCGATTACATGGCCGCCATTAAAAGCTCTCAAAGGCCGTCAATAAGCTCTGCTTATCGCTTTTCACTCGCTCTAATTGCGTATTATGATTCAATTGCGGTCCGCACGATGCGACGCGACACAGCAGGACGTTCGCTCAAAGCGGCAAACGTAATAACGAGCATTCGTCGGGTGGAATTGAAACTCGCATTGACATCGCGTTTGCTATCAACCGATTGTTCGCGCGAACGAGAAGCAAAGCGAATAAATATTTATCAGCAAGGAGTGCAATTTCATCGCTGAAGATCGGACGAATCTATGCATCGACGACGATGACGACGACGACAATGACGACGACGACGACGATTGTGACTCGATTAAACACATTTGATTTCACGTGAGTGTTCTTCCTTGGAACGCTTTCCATCATGCCACGTCGCCATCTCTGTTCGTCTCCAATTATACAAAACGTGCTCCGAATCTCTGGTTGTGCGGAGGTTATGCTAGTAGGATTTCCTCCTAGTCGACGAAAGCCTCTAACTGTAGGCAAATATCGAAGAACAGATTGCTCCCTCGTTTCCCTCGGTTGGGAAACGCAAGTGCGACGCAAAGCGGCACGGCGTCGCCAGACCAGCTGCTTTACGGTCCCGAGGGTGCATCCGTGAATTTATCGGGCTCTCAGGGTAGAATACACGCGCAGTAAAACGAACGACATTTTAATACGAGACAAGCGGCGGTCGCGTCGCCGACAGCCGGGAGGAATGGGAGGCGGCCCGAGATTTTATGAGCGAAAACGAGAGAAGATGGAAATTGATAATCTCGAGGAAACGCGTGGGAAGAGCAATCCGTCATGCTGGCATCTGGCATCTCATTGTACCGCTTCTTCCGCGCAGTGACGTTGATATCTCTCATTGTACAATACATCGCCAAACAATTCTCTGTAAAATAGTATTAATGTCGACGTTCCATCGTTTGTTCCGTCGATAGCTTGTCACGAGATTGGAAATTTCATGTAAATTGCTCGCGTCTCGACAGTAGCAATAACAATGGAGCCGAACGAATTTCAGTAAAATCCGCCACGACGTGCGCGGTCATGAGAGAGTTAACTCAAAGGAAGATAGATCGTTGGGCGGTTTCAAAGGGCACATCGATGAAAGATATTTTCCTGGGAGACCGACGAAGCGCAGCGCGACGATGGCGGCGCTTAAACATTTCAATACGGGGTCGTAGATCGATAGATCGATCGTCCTTTATCGGAGCTAGCGCGCAAAGCTAAACCGATAAGGCGCGAGAGAAAAGTCGGTTACGGCCGACTTTTTTTATCGCCACAGCGGCTGGTTTTATTCCGTTCGGGTTATACGGTATTCGTACTGTTTTACGTAAACATTGAATGCGATTACCGGGGAGTGTTGTGCTTAGGGAAGAATTGGCCGCTGACTCGCGTGCCGGTCAGTATACGGTGGACCACCGTTGGAAACCATCTTCTAGCCTATAGAATATGCAAATGCGGTCCGCATTCTCGACAGAATATCGAACAGTATAATGTCGCGATGAGAGCCACCTCCTGCACACCTGCGCGTCGGATATATCGACAGTTATCTCATCGGGATCGGTTATTCTCTGTAGAAGCTACAATTCCCAGTCGATCGTAACAACAATCGCGTATCAACGTCCGCTTCAAATGAGAAAGGAAATCCAATAGAACGACAACAGATTTCGATGGCACAAAGCATACATATTATACAGTATGTACACGCATCTTCATTCTTCGCTTCCTCTTTCTCTTTATCATTCCCTTCCTTTGAATCGCTCGTCATGCGAAGAATTTTGAGAGGCCATACTTTTATATTTGAGAAAGGTCGTGTTAAGTCTTCTAGAGGATTACTTTATTCCTTTGAGTATGCGACGAGCGACATCACACAATACAAAAACATTTTGTATTTATGTTGGAGACGATCACTCAAGTTTTCCACTCAAGTTTTTATTAACATTTTGTGTTAAATTTTTAGCACATTCAAGTGTTAATTTAACATAATGATTATATTGTTTAAATAGTTTGTATTATAAATTGATATTCAATATTTCTTAATGTTAAAATAATACATTTTATTAAGTAAATAAATAACATAAAAATAATGTAGTTTTTAAAACGTAAATTCGAGGATAAATTTTAGGATAAATGAAGATTTAGGAAAAGATGAATGTATGTAATAATTCAATATTATAAATGTTAATTTTATTGAAGAAATATGTTTCCACAATTTGCTTTGAAATTGTGTCGAAGTATTAAATTGTTTGTGTTAATTTCTACAAAATAACTAAAAATGTACACAACAATGACTCCAATAAATACCAATTCAAAAAATGTAAAGCTATTACAGCCAATTGAATTATATGTATATATTTGTATTCATTGAAGAGAAGGATATATTATAGGTATTATAGGAAACATTTGAAAAAATTATTTAGATTATTTTATAATGATTATAATATTGACATATATGTCAACTTAGCTCTAATAGTCCTTTACACATTATTTCTATATTGTATTATTTTTCTAAATATTCATTCATTATCATCTTTTGTTTAAATTAACACAAAAGTTGGATGAATCGTTTGAGACAATTAAATTTAAAATAAATTTTCCAACTGCATAGCCAAGAAGCTCCAAGTTATTGCGAGAATACATGGTTCGGTTTACAGACATAACAAAGTAAACTTTAGCAAGTGGATAGGTAATCGCAGAGCTTTAGAGAAATTAATGCCATCCGCGATTAAATATATTTTCTCCTTTATTCATATTTTAGTACATACGTATAGTAAAAATATGATAAGGAATAGAGACTGTAACGAAATATAATTACGAAAGTTATGAAAATCGGTGTTATCAAAGTGGTAATATTCAGCGCAGAAGCTCTTTTCCCTTGAAAAATTTCTCGAGAAACCCCCGTCATGCGTCACGAGTGCATCGCTAGGAAATTTCTCATGCAAACTTTTATCGACGTTACATCAAGCTTCTTAAGATATTACTCCGCGCTAGCCGTCGCTCAATCCGCTGGGTCTTTGAGGAAACTCCAGGACCGTCCACTAAATATTTAGCGAATAGGACAGGATCAGAAAAATGGAGTTCATTAAAAAGCTCCCTCCGAGAGCTTTGCCGAAGCGATGGCTTCGGTCGTCATGAATGTCTCTCGTGGGACCTCTTACATTAACAAATCCTACGGCGCGCCTCCTCGTAGCGCAGAAAATGTAGGATTATACATCGAACCGTTGAGGTTACAATCGCAAATAGTAAAATGCAGTCGGAAATTCTCTCGGGTAGAAACGCCTCCGGAACTCTCTCTTGCAGACAAGTAAGAAATCACGAAATATCTGGAATAAATTCACAGCGAGTATTGTTTCGCCTCCGGCGTGTCGTACGAATTTCTACGCTTAACGGAAGCTTGAAACTACTTTTTAAGGCCATCTTGAATTCTCGACTAGCTTTCGCAGAAGTGCAATATAAGTGCACTTGAACAAGCGCTTTTCACGAGTACATCATCAAAAGAAAATATTTCTAATATTTAGCGACAGAAATGTTCTACTTTATGCCTTTGAGAATGTAACAGCCGCGACGCGGGATAACGTTGTTAAGCCAAAGGAAAGTTGTAAAACATTACAACTTTTGCGAATTGAGATAATCTGTAGAATCAGACTCCTTAACTCTGTTTCCGAAGTTGAAACTCGATAAATCTTACATTTTTTGCACATTTATATAATTTATACATATTATATTTTTATATTATTATATATTTATTGAAAAAACGATTTTCTTCAAGTATCCAAAAATTTAGCTATATATAAGAATCTTCAAATAATTTTTAATAAACATTAAAATAATTAGGATATTTAAACTCATTATTGGAATATTAAAATTTTGCGGCAATGTTGGCAACGTTTGAACGTTTTATATAACTATTTTGATGACTTAAGAATATTATTTTCAAATCTGTATCTAGCTAAATTTTTAGATACTTCAAAACTATTCTTTGCATATATAATTTATTATACATATAAGTTAGTGCATATACTATGACTTTCCCTTCTAACAATCTCTCAAAAGTTAGTACGTATACATGTGCTAACTTTTGAGCTGTTAGAAGGGAAGTCGACAAAGGATTATCTAAGATCGCATATATGTCTTTATCATGGCAGAGTGCAGTCTTCCTGGCTCGTAACACTGTTCCTCTATACTTAACTTTTAATCAGATTAGGGAGCCTCTATCGATAACTTACTCTTACTTACGTGAATTGCAAGAAACATGAGAAGCAAGACACAGTAAACGCGAAAAGAAAAAAAAAGTACTTTATTATTACACATTCCAACTGATATTGTGAATGTAACGTAAATATAACTAGAGTGTCAAGAGTGATATACGAAAAAATATTCAATTATTAAAGAACAAAGAAACCGAGTTGCGCGATTCAAAATATAACGTTTCTAAAATTGGACCTGCGCCACTTTCAAAGTTCATATATCGATCTACCAAAATTATCTCGCTATCGTTCGGATTTATTCACAAGTACGAACTCCTCGATTTTTCATTGGCGATAACAGTATTGTGGAAAATCGAAGGCACGGCGCGAAGGACCCTACAAGCGGATGGATTTTATAACAGCTTTCCGTATTGGCGGTCGAAATAACGTTGTACAGATCGTGACATGCACAGGCCTCTCTCTTTTATATCTCTATCTCCGTCCCTATCTTTCCTACTTCATCGAATTTATACCGGTAACGCATTTTCCACCGCTCCACTTCGTTCACTTCCGGAAAACGAAGAAATGAAGTTGAATCCGAGAGAAAATAGTAAAAAGGGTGCGGTTTGCGCCGTGGAACTACAAGCGCCGAAGCGCTCCGCGTGACATCAAATTTCCAAATGAAATAAGATTGAAAATTGCTAAAAGCAGTCTAAAATACTGAAACTTAACAGTTAGATAGCGTTTAACGATGCTGGTAGAGAAAATAGTTAAAATCGGTAAAAAATACGAGAGTAAAATATAGCTGCTGTATATTTATATACAAAGTTTTTAGTGTACAGAGAGATAATGATATACCGTAATATATTATAAGTTTAATAATATACCGTAAACATATGACACTTTTTTTCTCATATAAACGGCAGAAATTTTTACGCTCTAACAATTTTTATAAAGCGAAAGGGTTGCTTTTTGCGCCAAAGAAATGTCCCCTCTGATTGACCGGTTTCACTCGAAATCAATAGGGCTCGGCCGCTCCCTGGTATGCTTTATATTGAACCGCTTAGTATATAGAGCACGTAACCAATACACGTACATAAATAATCATAAAGGGACGAAATCTGCATACAGAACTTCACGCAATTAAAACCTTTTCGAAACGCAAGTGTCATCTCTAACAAATGTTGTGTAAATTTCGTGTATCAGCAGGAACGTTTGCACGCGGAATTTTTATTGTTTTCTAAAAGTATATATTTACACCGAGTCAAAATTAGTAGCAATAACACAAGCGCATGCTGGTAATATAAATCGACATTAAAGCGCTCGTGTTCAGAATTTAGCCAGTCATCTGTAGTCATAACGATTTTTTTTTTTTAGCAGTTTTATTCGATCTCTCGATAGAACAATTGACCGCGACGGCCGTGATCGTTTACCTCTAAAATAAAAAGCATATCGCGCTTTTTGATTCTTTTTTTACGCGGCCATCAATTCTCCATTATTTGCGCGAACGACTCTACCACGCCCTTCGTTACTGCTATTACGATATCGCTAGAAATCGAGATTTATCTCTCGATCTTACGCGTCTATGTTTGTCGAGTATTCATTTGTAAGACATTGTGACCTCGATTATAAAAGTAATAAAAAAAAAATTGATTTTTACGATCATCGAATGAGGCTTCGTCTCTATATACGGAGCTGTATAAACATTAATTACATATACAAATATTGATACTGTTTAACAATTTTGTTTATTTAAGACTAACGCAATTACGGACTCAGAGCCATTTTAGACAACCTACATTCATTTTATCGCAGCTCCTTCACAATTAGAGCTCCACTGACACAATCTTATTTTGGCACTGACTAAAATAGGGGATTCGATTCTTTTGATAAATACAATTGATTTAAAGTCGTCGTTGAGATAGAGAGATTTTATTCAGAATAGATAGTAAATTTTTTGTTAACGAATCAATAGACATTAATTATTTAAAGAACGTTTCATCTCGTAAATCACAGAATATATTGAGGATTAATATATATAATATAAAAAATTTAATAAAACTTATCTGTAAATGTATATATATATATATATATATGTATATATATATATATTTTACACTTTTATTTTTATACATAAAATAATACCGGCAAAAATACATTTCTTTCACTTTAATACAATTAGTTCTTTTTATAACATCAAGCGCGCATTCTTCACTTTAAATACTGTTTATTCATCGGATTTTTCTCGTTATAATTGCTATTCCACAAATGTCATGAAAAACAGCGATGATCGATATAAAATACGTTAAAAAAAGCGCGACAGTCTCGGTATTTATATACAGCGCAAAAGATAAAATCATACACGTGCGCATAGACGAATGAAATTCTCGGTACAGTTGAAGTTTGCATTATGCACAGAGAGCTTTTTGCCGGAAGCTGCACCTGGCGCTTGCAAGAACATCACGCGTGCAGCTACTATCTTCTCTACTGGATGACGCTAAAAAAGCGAACGCGTTAGTCTCATATTGGAAAAAATGTACTAAATTTTAATAGATCGTTTGTTTGAATAGTACCAACTAAATATTTACTAAATATAAAGATATATTTTTATTTGATACAAGAACCATTAATTTGCAGAAGTTATGCGTTTCGCGGGTTATCTTCCATGTCCAAATTCATTCTTAGAATATCCTTGTGTGCATTAATTGCAAAGGAGCCCTGAAATGTGTGTGAGTGAAGGTTTTTAATGTAAAACTCAAATATATAATATTTAGCATTAATAAAATCACGTAAGCTATTAAATTAAACGTCGGAAAACTAAATTTCCTAACGCGCTTTAATTTTAATATTATACATCGTTGGCGTTCCAGAAATAAAATTATCTCTGGAGAGAATCGGATGCAAAAAAAGAACAACATTTTCGTTAGATAATGAGGCTGGATTGAGGTTCATTTCTCTTCGGTTTATCTTTCGTTGACTTTCATAATGGCTTTTACATTACATTTACATCGACCTGTGCTTTTATGCGACCGTATACGATAGATACACCGCACCACGATGGACAATTTGCGGTTTCACATGCATGTGTCCCAAATTCCGGCCAAGTCGAGGGATCGAATCGATCCCGTTGAAATTTCGAGATGAAGTTGTGCGCTTCGTAAAATTTTCAACCGGGCCGCACCACACGGGAAACAGCTTATTTATTTAGATGTGAGTTCCACTTTCAGAGAAGCTACATCTTCTGCCTCTCGGCCGAGTCAACGACCGCGAGGGAAACGTGGTGACAATCGTATATATGATTTTTCGCCCTGTTCTCTAATGGTCGCGTCTGCAGGAAGAATATGCTGCGTAATGTGAGACGCTGAAAGCCACATTTGTGTCTCATGTTTGTTTGCAGCTATCGTGACTCTATACAGGGAGTGTCGAACTTTTTCCCGTTGCGGTGCAACTTTGCCTGTATCGATAGACAACTGTGGCATGTGTCGCGCGCGTGAATGGGCGACGTTGCTCGGAAAGCTCACAAGCTACATTCTCGAGACGGAACATCGCGCCGTGTGATCGTGTGTGCACGACGAGATTTTCTGCGTCGACAAATGCATCTTCAGCGAGACAACGCGACGCGACGTACGTCTTGCGCACAACCACGGAGAATGAAATGTTTCTGTTTTTCGATACTCCGAGTGGTGTTCGCGATGCAGCGTGAAATTGGAATTTCCGCAACTCAAAGGACCCGACCGGTTCCCTTTACCACGGATCCCTTTACAACCAGCATGAGCGAAATGCGCGTCTTGTCATTCGGCTGACATCAACGGTCAGTTCTGTTCCGTGTGTGCCTTTCATCGATCAGCCGCTGGAGGGTTTAATGTGTACACACGAAGCATGTAACGTTTCCTCCGCTATTCGTGTCTAACTAGACCCGTATCCACAGCCGCATTCCACATGCAAGATTCACTTTTCAATCATATCACATCGTAAGCGCGTTTCGGTTAATGCCCGATTATTCGTGCATGGGGTATTTAATTAGCTACGCCATTAGCTGGTCAAATTTCGAGGAAGCATTGCAGAATGTTTAATTAAGCAAAAGTCTTATCATGTATGAACGAATATCAAATGAAAAACCATATAAAATATTATATGTAAATCATCGAAAGATATTTACAGAGAGCATTGAAAATGTTTTGTAAAATTGTTTTATGAAATAATTATATTTTCCTAGAGTCCTAGATTCCTAGATTTTTTTTCCCTTAAGATTTTAATATTTAATATTGTTTTTCTAAATATGAAAATCTATAAAAATAGAAAGATAAAAGTTTTACAAATCAAAATTAATAAATAATAAAGAGTATTTAAATCCCCGCAGGATCTTTTTCGCAAAAAGTCTATTCAACTTCGTTAGATATAATAATTGTAAAATTATATATATGGTACGTTTCAATATCAGATCATCATTAGTATCGCGATGGTAAAATGGAAAATAATCTATAATTTTTATATATAAAATTATATTTATTACTTATATTTGTAATTTTTTTAACCCGAATACAGTTACCTAGGATATTTGTATATCTTAATTGCAAATAAAATATAAATTGTAAAATTTTGTATAGATATTGTTTAACATATCCTTTCTTTTTTATTAATTATTTTTTACGAATCTTTAAATAATGCAATTCCATCGAAAAGCCCGCAATAAAAAAGTATTTTAATTAACATCCTTATTTTTTTTAGAAATGTCCAAAAAAAATACACTTAAAATGTCTATTCGGACGTTGAAGAGAAAAAAACTTATTGGATTTTAATGGAGGTATAAAAATCTGGGTGATTGTAAAAATTAAATGTCTATTCCCAGGTTAAATAAAAAATACAATTATATCTCATAAAAGTAATTTCATAAAAAATTTTCCGTGAAAAAATTAAGATCGTAAGATTTGTTAATATAAAAAAATCTAATCACGTATTTATCTTAGATATATTAGACATATTTAACTGACAAAGGGATAAGCAATTGCAGTCTAGAAAGTTTGTGAATGACGAAGAGAGAGAATAGTGTATCTGGGATAAGCAATAATTACTTCGAGAACAAGCACGCTTATTCACGCTTACTTGCGTGCTCGCGATCCCGAAGTTCGTGCCGATGCAAAAGGCTTATTTAGGAGGGATGCGACTTGAAAGGCTCCGCGTCTTCGTACCGGAATTTAGCAGCAAAGAGCTTTACCTTCCTCCGCATGACGCCATTCCTCATCGGTCTTTGGAATTAAATCCCAGCCACTTCCGCACCCTCGGATTTACCAGCCCGCACGAATCACGCGAGAGAGAAACGTATTTCCCGACGTGAGAGATACGTCTCTGACACGCGGCTCGCTTTTTTAGGCAAGCGTAACCTTGCACCTCGTGTGTGTACACTGTACAGATAATCGACAGCAATGCCAATAATCTCATGTCTCACCACTCTAGTGTAGTCGCGTACCGCGACCAGAATATTTGCCCGCGCTGCTTTTTCTCTCGTGTCTCTTCCTCTTCGCGAAATATTATCCGGCCGACAGCCGGTGCATCGCATATATCAGTCTGGCGCTATGCGCGCGACATCGAAATCTCCTTACATCGTAAATTTCGAGTGCGGTGTATACGGCGGAAGTACCCCGCGTATCGTCAAACCGTTTCCGCGCGACATCGAGAGTCAAGCTTCCGCACTCGGAAAGCGATTACACGGTTCCTCAATGGACTACGTCAAGACGCTGTATCTGGCCGAGTGTTGCGAGACATTTATCTAATATTTTCCTGAGAGACGAAAGATGATTTAAAACGTCCGGTTATACTTTATTGCTACGTTGTCGTAATATCGACATCTTGAAACTAGGGCAACCGATAGTAACCTATGATTCATAGGTGGAGAAACGAATATCGTATATGTATGTCGTAACTATATATATATATATATATATATATATATATATATATATATATATATATATATCTCTCTCTCTCGCGCTGTGGGAGAATTTTATATACTTTATTTTATTTCTCTCTCTCTTATGTTTTCTCTCTCTAATAT
>Ga0157364_1005701_pt1 | contig 12714 bp, 6 predicted proteins | sample AttsexASBM2_FD_111476 | JGI IMG/M metagenome (GOLD analysis project Ga0157364, IMG submission 111476) | Fungus gardens microbial communities from leaf cutter ant in Ribeirão Preto, State of São Paulo, Brazil - Atta sexdens ASBM2 | ecosystem: Host-associated > Fungi > Mycelium > Unclassified ... | reverse complement strand
GAGAGAGAGAGAAAATTAAAGAAAAAAAAAAGAAAAATGCTGAGAAATATTAAATAATTGCAGGTACTTAAATAACTTTTTGCAAATATATTTTTTTTAATAAAAGCAAATTCTGATAATCTTTATTTACTTTATTTGATAAATTTAAAAATATTTGATCTACACAACAGAGAAATTACAATTTTTAATATATTTATTATATATGTGTATAAATTAATAAATGTATTAGCAGTATATATATATATATATATATATATATATATATATATATATAAAAAAATAATATATAAAAACTCTTAAAAAATAAATTAAATTTTCTATGTGTCATCCTACAAACAACAGAATGAAATGTCGCGATGAGCAATTTGCAGCATGAAAAAATGTGATTTGTAGCTGAAAAAAATTCGTCACGGGTTACCAAAAATTAATATCGACTGCAGGTGCAAAGAAAAACAAATGCCCGTCATACACACAGGGTGGAATTCGTAACATCAATCGTGTATAGACGTGAAGTTGCAAACCGTGAGTAATTTGCAGCTGCCGTTCTACAATATAAAAAAAAATATTATGAATTTATACACAAGCTTTTGAATAGTTAGCGATTTGAGTCGTAACTACAAAAAGAATAACAATTCATCATAATATATAATGCATACCATTTACTACTTTAACTATAAATTTAACTATAAATCATAAGAATTTTGGCACGTTAGGATTAGGACATTAAGACAAACTATTGGAAAATTTGCACGCAAAACATATTGCATTGTATATATAATCTTTCTATTTTGAAAACGAATTGTGCCTCTTTCCTAATTTTTAAAATTATTTTAGTAAAATAGAAAAATTTATGACATTTACTAATAACTGATTTTTATTAATCATATTTAAACAATCTAATATATAATATGTATTTTTAATAACATTACATTAACAAAAATGTCAAAGAAATTATAACTTTTTAATTGTATTATTGCATTTTCAAACATTTTTCACATTTAATATTTATTACATGCACAGTTGAAGAATTTATATTGAATTTAATACATTTCATATGTTTTAAACGGTTCACTGAAATTTTGTGTTAATTTAACACAAAATGAATATGCTAGAAAATAACATAAATATTATGTAAAGGAATTAACGCAAAAACGTAGCATTAAAACAATTTGTAAGCAATCGTATTCACTAAAATTAATATTTATGACATATTAAATTAATACATTATTTTATATTATTTTTTCACTTATTATTCATAAATGTATCATTTTGATACTATATAAGAAATGTTGAATATCAATTTTGATAATATTCAACATAATATTCAAATAACATAATCAATTATAATAAAGTAAATTATAAAAAAAGTAAGAAAAAGCTCAAATAATTTGAAAAAATTAATAATAAGTATATAAAACTATGAGCAAAGTCTTAGTAATTATGAAACAAAAGTTTATTATGACATACATTTTGACTTTAATTAGATCATTCTCAATGTAGAAACTAATACAATTTTAAAAAAGCAACGATTTATTTGAAAAACTAACTAACGTGACATAAAATAATTTAGACAGTAATTATATTGGTCGTAATACAAGTATTCCGAAAGAAAAATTTTTAATTGCAATTCGGATGGTTCTTGAATCCCTATTCTTTTCGTTTAATGGGATTTTTCTATAAACAAATTTTGGGACGCCGATGGGATCCCCGTTGTTCCCGATTTTACCGAATATTGTTTTAGAAGATCTGGAAAAACAAGCAGAAACTTTCGATACGGTTATCGATTTATTATAGATATGTAGATGATATTCTGGCTGCTTCATATGAAATTTTAAATGATATTTCGATGTATTTAACTCGTTACATACAAAATTGCAGTTTACTATGAAAGTTAGGAATTCTATTAGTTTTTTGGATGTTACTTTAATCTTAGACAATAATAAAATTATTTTTTACCAGTATCGTAAACCTACATTTTCGGCAAGATATTTGAATTTTCACATCATCCTATTTGCACAAAAGAGGAATAGTGTTTGAAAAAATAATTCTTTTGTCATCCACGTTACCATCAGAAAAACATAATAGAGTCTATTCATATCTTGTTAGAGAATAGTTATCCACTTCCGTTTATTTTTGCAGCTATTAGAATTAAATTTCATTTTCATAAATCTACGATTCCACTAAAATTGTAAACATTAAAGACAAATACTTCACAGTTCTGTATATTAGATTGGTTTCTGAAAGTTTTTTATCGATTGCCTCAACGATCAATTTAAAAATGACTTTTTCGATTCTAAACATCTTAAATAAGTTCATTAAAGTAAGTAAAGATTGTTTGGATCCATTATCGCACCAAGATGTAGTGTACAAAATTTTATATCTGGATTGCGATGCGAGTTACATCGGCCAAACGAAAAGACGATTATATACAAGAGTACATACAAGAGCATTTTACTGATATTAACAAAAAAAGTGAGATAGTCAGACTATCACATCAAATTTAACTATAATTTTAATTGGGAGGAAATAAAAATTTTGGATACAGAACCAGCTTATAACAAATGGTATTGATATCAGGGATGGTGCACATTAAAAGACAATCTCAAGATTTGAATAAGCAAACCGATACAAAGTTGTTATCTGACATGTATCTTCCCATACTTCAGTCGTTATTCCCTTCCTAATACCTTCTAGATATCCCTTCCATACATTTTTTCCCCTATCACTCGTCTCTTTTTCTTGCCTCTGACTAGTACAAAGCATCATATTGTCTTTTTTAAAGAGATGAGTTCTGGATCTCTGAATATCTCAATTTTTTCATATTCAATTGTTAATCATAAATATTGCACTACTGTTTAACTGGTATTTTTTATTTTTTTTTTAGTTTTTATTTTCTACTTTTAATTGTTTGATTAGTATTTTTAATTGTTTATTCATGTTCACTTTTCTTTATAAGTAATTGTTTTATCTCAAGACATGTGTTTTATATATATAAGGTTTAGATTTAATCATGTAATCGTTTTATTATTTGACATACAATTTTCTATTTGATTTATATAACTGAAACTTCTTTATTGGAAAATTCGTTGTATTCAAGAAATTATTTTAATTAGCGACTTACATTCAATTTAGCATACTAATTTATATAATCTTTTCTAAATTATATATCTAGACAATATTTATAATTAGATTATCTGTCAGTTTGAGAGTGCAATTCCGAATCTTTGCGATTGCGTCTTTTTATAAGATAGTCGCTGATGTGTGTGTGTGTGTGTGAACCACATATGCCGTAATGTATCTACACATTCAAGTACTTATCCGAATTTTTTGGCATCTAATTTTTCACGTGGATACCTAATAACGTTCAATATCATCTATAATGGAAATTTTAACATACACTGCGATGAGTTTATATATTATTATAATTACGTCTAAATTATTTTATGTGTTTGTCATGTACATATTTGTTTTTCAAATAAGTTGTTGATTTAAAATTGTATTGTATTTTCTACTTCTATTGAGAATGATCTAATTAGGGTCGAATAAAATATGTCATAATAAACTTTTGTTTCATAATTACAGCTAAGACTTTGCTTGATTCATAGCTTTATACTTATTATTAATTCAATCAATTATATTAAATTAATAATCAGATTTATTAAAAATTCGACACAAAATTTCAACAAGGACTTAATGGAATTTCTAATACAAATGTTTTGACTATACGTCTTTTTTTAATATTTATATTATATTTTTTGAATATTCATATAACAATATTTTTTAAATATTTATATTACAGTATTTTAAATTTCAGACGTTTATCAAAATAATTGAAGATATTTATGTCATTCGATCACTCTCATGATAATAACAAACACATTTCATTAATCTGAGATATCAATATCATTATGGCATCCATCGTGATAACATATCACCAGCGATTTTATTCAAAACGGAAAGATACAGAAACAAGATTATATTGATCACTTTCATTATTTCTTTTTTCTTTATGTGATCATACATGGAGTTTACATCTTATATTATTATATGCACACATATTATACTTAAAAATACAGTTTTGAAAAAAGAAAAAATAAAAATGCATAGATCTCCCTTGGTGAATCAATTTAAAATTAATTTAACATATAGAAACAAACGAATTATTGCAATCAGTAGCTATCCTTCTACAATGTTAGGGACGAATGAGAAAATGACGAAACACGCCTGATCGACCCAGATCGCAATGTGGGACAGGCGTTAATAAATAATCGCACACTGGCTTGTGCAGATGGATTGGTATCACCATCGATCGTGACGCTTTATTATTTACGGTGTGATTCTAGAGCGGCGCACTTGCCAGCTCGCCCTTGCACAGCCATATTATCTACACAAGGACAAGAAGTAAAGTGTAGCACGGTTGTGACGATACAACGAATCTGCGTTACGGTGCATCGGAAAAAGTCGTCGCACTTACAGTCGAGACATAAAGAAATATATAGAAAAGAATGAGTGATTGGCTATTGAAAAAAGTTACAAAATTATAGAACATTTATGCATGGGAAAAGATACTACCAGTAAAATACTTATTATTAATTGAGGACTGTTAAGAACTAAAGATGTACATAAAAAATTTTTATAAACGTAATTTTTAGAAATTTTTTGAGAAAGTGACATAAAAAGTTGCAAAAAAGTAATTTTCTTAAAAAGTATAATAATATTATACTTTTTTTTTATACTTTATAATAATGACATATAATCATGACAAAACAAAAAAAATGACATATAATCATGACAAAACAAAAAAATAACATTTTTTAAAAATTATTTAATAGTGAAAAAGTATAATAAAATATAATAATATTATACTTTTTTGTTTTATCATGATTTGATGAAAACCAAACAAGAATTTTAAGAATTTCTAGACACTTTTTTTGTAAATCGTAATATTATTGATCAAACTTTCAACAAAATAAAAAATTTTTTTTAAAGTAGCAGCAAGAAAATTAAATTTTTCGTAAAATTTATATATAATTTTTAATTTTATAAAGAAGTTTCTTAGGACTTTTGTGAAATTCAATTTGTAGATTTTTTTAAGACATGTACTATTTTTTAGTTTACGTGATAAATAGAAATTCTTTATATCAATATTTTACCTTTAATTATTAATTAAAGAAAAAGTGTTGTAAACGTGTTATATGCAGACAGAATATCATGCCATTAATCTTCATAAAAATGTTCCCATCTTTGTATGTATATATTTCATTATTCTTAATGATATACAAGTTTACCTTTTACAGCTTTGTGCTATCATAGCACTTATTATTTAATACAACACTTTATACTAATTAGGCATGTTGCTATTATAGCATCTAATTTTGTTTTCCTGATTTCTAACTATAGATATCATTATGTAATCATTAAGTTTTTTAAGTTTGTAATAAAAATAAATATTTTTACATTTCTATGAAGTCTTTAATCATTTATTATTAACTATTAATTATTATTGGAATTAATTATTATTAAACATTAATATTATCTCGAATAGTAGAAGTTGTTTAAATAACTGTTTATTAGTATAATATCTAGCTCCTAGATGACTAAAATAAATTTCCTTCGAGATTAATAGAACAAGCATATTACATTAATTTGCAAATAAATTGTGCGTCAAATACACTTTGTAATTGCTACGTTTGTAATTGTAAAATTAAAATGACATATATTAAATAAGTAACATTTTATCAAAAAATCTTTTTAAAAAATAATCATGAGTACCTACATATGAGTACATACATATGTACTGATATTTACAAATTGTAAAGAATCTCAGATTTTTTATTAATATTAATTTTTAAAAGTATCTGAATGCCTTTAAAACTTTTTATCCTATTCTATAAATAAAATTTTAAAAATCTCATTCTGTTGAAGTGAAGAGAGCTTTGAGACAATTTTTAATGACTCTCTTTTTACGAACAGTGAAGAATTTATTTCGATTATGTCACTTGTTTCCGTGAAATAATATTTGATTGAATTGAAACCGTCACGAACACGCCGACCAGATTCGTTAGTGAAAACGTTACTAACAAACCACGGTGCTTGAATAGGGAACAATGAAAATTTTAACGAAAATATGACTTTATTATCGATTCATACGCAAAAACTCAACAAATTGATGTGTAGAGATGTTGAAGATAAAACGACAATTTTTTTATTCTTACTAATATCTTCTCGCATTCGGCGTTTTTCAGAGAATTATAAATTTGATAAATTTTTATTACATCAAAAAGCATATAAACCTTTGAATTATTAAAATATGCAATAAAAAAATAATTATCAATATTTAATACAGTTTTTAGGGATCATCTGAGATATATTTCAAAATGACAACAAAGTTACGAAAAAATTACAGATTATTTTAAATCGCATTTAAAAATAATACAATTTTTTTGGTGACGGTTTATTATCTGAATTATAAGTTATTTTTAAAAATAAGTAGTATTTTTTTAAATCTGTGCTATAATAGAAATATATGTGTGCAAATATATTATAAAATAAATGACAAAAATCTTAATTCTTTTATGCAAGTACTTTATATATTTACGATTATTTATATAAAATTACATTGCATGAACTAATCCAGTAAATAAACAAAATATGTATTTATTTTAAATTTTTATAACTAATCAGTGAATCGCAATGAAACTTTGCATAAATTATTTTTAATACTTAAAATATTTAAAAAATTTAGATTTTTGTAATTATTTTTTAAATTTTAGTTTATAAGAATAAGAATAATAATAAACAATATAAATAAAATAAAAATGTGTTATTTAATAAAAACAGAACGTTACGTTAAACATAATTTTTATATGTATATTATTTATTTAAAGTATAATAATAATAAAAATGATTCAGATACATTCTTAAAAATGCATTTAAAAAATTATATAATTTTAAAGAATAAATTACAATGTAAATGCCTGCAACATATATTGGATGTTTATGTATTTTATAAAAGACACTAATGTAAAAAAAAGACACTAAAATAAATAATTTTAGATTAGTGTTTTTTAATGCATATTTAAAATTTATAACATTGCGAATACATAGCGTAAGTTCTTACAGGCGTTTATATTGTTGTTTATTTAAAAACATATTAGGTGTTATTTTTAATCTGTCTTAGAGTAATCATTTAATAATTGAATGAAAGATTGATAAAGAAAAAATTACACAAACGATTACAATGGATGCTGCAGTTCTATTATTAGAAAATTATAATTAAATAGAAAATAATATTTTATATCGATAAATAGTTTTTATATCGATAAAGACTAATAAATAAAGATTAATAAGTAAAAAACGGTAATGATTTACTATATAATTACTACAATAATATATTGCATATTTATGAAATTGTATTTTTAACAAATGATAAAAGTTGCAAGTCAATTTGTTCATACATAAAACATGTTTGCAATAGAATAACTGTGTATTTACGATATGCTATATTTAGTATACTAGTGAAATATATGAAATAGCATCGATCCATTTGTTGTTAATTAACGTACGATGGGGCACGCTCGATTGTCACGACACGTCGAACGGAAGCACGATGATGCGATGGTGCAAGCGGATAAAGGAAGGGAGGAAAAATGAACAAGGTGCACAAATATATACGTCGATATAGATATAGAAATGGGGCCGCATGCATAATAGATATCGGGCCGTTTATAAACGCCGGTCGGTTTATACTAGGCGATGGTTTCCTCGCAATCGGTTCAATCTCTTCCTTTTCTTGCACCGCGCGGTTACATCCATTCCGTTACGATCGAAAAATGATCGAGAGTGCCGTTTTATCTCGCTTCAAGTGGTCAGGCTAATTGTGCATTCATTTCGTTACGGCGAGAGAAGTTACCAAATGAAAAATTGCAAAAGGAAAGATCTCTTCTTCGAGTAACATAAATCCGTTTACTTAGATCGGAAGTCAACGACGAATTAATTAAGAAGCAACCGAAGTTCATTACGCTAATTGCGTTATGCTAATTTTTATAAATCTGTTAGCAACTAGTGTATAATCATACTGTACGTTAATTGATTTGAACATTTTTTTCTTTTAAAAAGAAAAAAATGTATAGACTGAACATTTTTATCAATGTAAAATTAATAACAAAAATTATTCAACTAAATAGATAATTAAATTGTTATTTAAAAAATAAATGGTTGAGATTAATGATAAAAATTTATAACATAAAAAACATGTACTATAACTCAATGTTTAAATTTTAATTTACATTTTAAATTTAATATTTTATTATTAAAAAATATTAGACTTGCAAATAAATTTACAAGTTGCAAGCATTTACATTTATTTCACAATGTTTCTAAAATATGTAGTTTACTCTCTATGTTATAATTTGTTCTCAGATATTCATAACTGTTATACATAAATAAATATTTTGTTATTTAACCGTAAAAAATTATAAAAATTCATATAAACCATTTATTCTCTGCGCACCGAGGAAAATTCGGTAATAACTTTTATTTTGAAAATAATATATCCCAAAACGTACTGTTAAATATTAGTTTCTATTGCAATACACCTTTTAATATATTTTCAATTTATATAATATACAATTATATAATACTTCAAAAATTTTTAAACGTTTTTTTGTTTTGTAATCAATGTATTATGATCCATTTTAATTAAATAATTAATTTATACTTCTCTCTACAAACTATATATATAGATAAATACGAGCATAAAATGCATTATATATTTTAATATAAATATGTAATAAATACATATATATATATATATATATATATATATTTAAGAATTGAGTATATTACCTATGGAATATTATAGCTATTAGAAATCCAAATTTACTTATATTTAATACTTAGTTTTTAGATTTATCATTTTATAATTATAAACAATGATGAAGAGAATTATTTTAAAAATTGTTAATGGTTCAAATTACGATTTGTTATATATCTCAAGTGATTTAATAAACTCCTGATTCTTAATGGTTTACAGTTTAAACGCAAGCAACGTCGTCTGTAGAACGGCGAAATTACAGAAAGCGTGAATTTACATTAGTTACAATCCAGCAGCATTCAATTATAAATGATGTAGCTTTATGTCGAATGCATGTAAAATAATTACAACTATCGCGGTATCTACTCTTATGGCCGTCGATTAATCGAATAGAATGATAAATTTTCCATTTCGTATTTTCCAGCGTATGCGGGATCCAGCACTTCCAGAGAGCGGGGCACAGACACTTGAATCTATTTCAAAGTACGTACTATGTTGTGGTAACGTTCTCTACGGTGGGTTATGGGGATATCGTACCGGACATTTGGCCTTCGCAACTTTATATGGTCATTATGATCTGCGTGGCTCTCATAGTCTTACCAACACAGGTGTGTATATAACATTATATATTTTCATTACAAATATCAATAAATCAATAGATTTTTTTTACAAGTTTAGTAAGACATATATATATATATATATATATTATATATATATAATATATATAAAATTTAACATATTTTAATATACATATTTGTATCTACATGTAACATCTACATAATACAGTATATTAAATAAATACTGTATTAAATTAAATTGCGGGTAATATTGTTAGAAGACTAAATATTACCCGCAATTTGCCGGCTCGCGTAAAGGAGCCACGGCAGTGTTTCGCGCTACGACGCTACGCTTTGTCTTAACGCATATTACAAGAGCTTGAGAGTTTTAATGTAATCGTTATTTGGCTTTATATTTGATCTTTTTATTGAAAAATTGAATTTAAAAAAAATAATAAAATCTAATTTAATTCTTTTATATATGATAGGTATTATTATTGAATTGCATTATTGATATATGGAATCGCATTTATTGATTGATTTGAAAACTTAAGAAACATCATGTATAAATACATATACTATTGCGTATAATTTATTTAAAAAATATACATGTAAATAATTTTTTATGATTGGTTGTAGTAATATAATATTATTCTGCAAAAAATGCTGATATTCTAAAAAAATTCGCGTAAAGTAATATAGTGTTGCTCTAAACTCGTATTCATCTCGTTTAATGTGCGTCAATTGTGGTCGTTACAGTGACGTCCGCCTCATGGACTTCCTTTATAGACGTTATTTTCGAGTCACGCCGTAGAAAGCCGTAAATGTACCGAAACAAGATTCGTCTTACTGACCATTATTGCCGCGCGGTTGATTCTCGTTTTACGAATAATTATTATTTCGGTCGTTAGGAATATAACGTTTTTATTTCTCATATGCGAGAAATGTGCATCGGATAAGAGATCAAGTTCCATGCAAGTTTCTATGTCATCATAAAAAGAATATTGATTCCGCAAATAATATTCGATGCAGATTGTTAAGATGTAAAATCAAAAATAAGGGTCGTTTAATTTTAATGAACTCATACGAAAAGAATTTTATTTTAAAATTTATCCTGAAAATATGATAGTTATGGTACAATACAATATTTTGAAGATTTTTATTATGCATTTCAATATCATGCAATAAAATTGAATAAACTTGTTTTATATTTTATTGTAATTTTATTAATGAATGAGAAAAATTTACATTAAAATTCTTTGAAATACAATATTGTCCCATGACTATCATATTTTCAGAATAAATTTTAAGAAAAATTCTCTCCGTATAGTCAATTTTCTTCTCATTAAGATTTTGAAGAGTCAGTTACGAAATTATTTATACATCAAGAATTAAAGAATCCTTTTTTTTTGTTAACATTTAACAAAAAAACAAATATAATAATTATTATTATTAATATTAATTTTTATATTATTTAACGTCAAAATATATCTATAGAAACCTTGCTATTCAGATATGTAATATTATAATCATGAAGATAAGAAAAAAGTAGAGAATTTAAATTAAATTCAAGCTCGTTCCAGAATTTATCATTACTTCTCTATTTCTTTAATATTCGTAATCCTATATCGACAGCATTAATGTTATCTGCATTATCTCTTTGTTCTAAAGAATTTGAGATCTGGGATCGGATTACAAGAAAAGACAATATCGATCTGACAACTGCACGTGCTGACAAAGATTTGTATATTCTCTAGGATGCATGTTACCATGGCAACTTTTCTTTTGCAATTGATCGTTGTAGATACCAAGAAAACTTTCTATTAGCTTGAGCTTTTCACATTACTATACGTCAAAGTCTCGTTAACCATGTTATTTGCTCATATCACGTTATATATTGTGCATTATATAAGAAATTGTGTTTTTCTCGAAATATTTTCTGTGTAACCATATATACAAGATATCTAATAATTATTGCATTCGTGTGCGGACAAAATAGATTAAACTGAGTAGAAAAATCTTGTCTTTTTTTTGTAATAATTGAATTTTTACAATAATTAAAGTTTTTCACAAAAAGCAACAAATCCAAAAAGATAAATTTTTGAGAAATAAAGATCTTCTTCTACAAACTATTTATTATATAAATGTGGTAATTTTTTTCAAATAGATATACAGGATGATAAAAAATCATTTAGCATTTATATTATATATTAAACAAAAAAGCCCTTAGAGAAGACAGATTAAAAACTCAACCGTTTCTAAGATATAAATAAAAATGTATATGTTATATATAAGAACAAAGTTTTAATAAAGAGCGACATATTTAAAAAAGAAGAAAAAATTTTTGGACTTGTTTGATTCTTCTGAAATTTTATATTTACTGCCAATTTTTATCTTGTAACATTTTTTACAGTTATCTGTTTTTATAATATTAATAAGGATAAAAAAGAAAAGATATAAAAACAGAAATGTAAAACAGTCAGAGAAAATCAAATATTCGATTCTGATTTAATTATTAATCATTAATCATTAATCATTGAATTGATTTAGCGCTTAATGAAGATTCGATCGACCAAAGATTATTATTAATTGCATAAGAGCAACTCATATCTACTCATTGTCTATCAGTGTCGACTGATTGCGTAGCATTCAATATAATATGGAAAGCCTCGCCGATCTCTGTAATTTATCTGTCAGATTGCCTGCCAATCGCACACGAGATATATGCCAATTTGTACGGGTCAACATGATGTGTCAACCCCCCTTCTCTTCGAGTCTATCTCTTGCATTTCCGCATTCGATTAAATTTGGTTTTGGACGATGGAGTCACGTCATTGTTGAGATAGCATAGACGTGTTAAAATAATTCAACGTGAAAGCCCGTATCTTTGCAGAGGAGAAGCTATTTTATCCTATTAGTTCTTGACTAACGAAATTTTATGGGAACAATAAAAAATTTGCAAGTAAAAATGCGATGTACGATAATATATATATATCTATATGCTATTTATATGTGCAAGATATTAAAATAAATCACATGAAATATCTTTATATTTATTAAAAGAAAAAATTTAATACATTAATAAAAATGTTTTCATATTAATCTTTGTACAAAAATTTTGCGTTTATAAAGATTTTAATAATAGATTATTAATATAGTATAAAATGCGTACAGAGTGAAATGTATGTAATTCAATTTAATTTTTTATTTAATATAAAGTATTTTTTTTACAAAGAATATAAAATTTATATTGCATATTATATTATATATTTATATAAACTAATATATAAACAATAAGAATCTTATTGGATCGTATCTATGAAAACACAACCAATAGGAAAT